>Ga0247758_1000181_pt1 | contig 53438 bp, 55 predicted proteins | sample UWRJL156409C4_FD_180950 | JGI IMG/M metagenome (GOLD analysis project Ga0247758, IMG submission 180950) | Plant litter microbial communities from Arlington Agricultural Research Station in Wisconsin, United States - UWRJ-L156-409C-4 | ecosystem: Environmental > Terrestrial > Plant litter >...
CGCCCATCGCACGGAAACCCGCTGTTGGAGCGGGATCTCGGCATGAGCCGCGAAAAGTCTCACCCTCAGGTCCAAGATGAGACTTGGTCGCTGAGTGGCGGTTTATGTCCCCCTGGGACGCATTTTCCGCCCCTCGGCGGCTGGCGGCCGCGTCAGCGCCCCGTCCAGCGGGGCGCGCGCTTCTCCGCGAAGGCCACGACGCCCTCGCGCATGTCCGCGGAGGAGAAGCAGGCCTCGCGCAGGGCGATCAGCTCGGCCTCGACGGCCGGGTCGAGCGCACCCTCGGCGGCCAGCAGCTCGCGCAGCACCCGCTTGTTCCCCCGGACGGACAGCGGGGCGTTGCCGGCCAGCTCCGCGGCCCAGTTCAGGGCCACGTCCTCGAGCTGCTCGGCGGCGACCGCGTCGTTGACCAGGCCCCACCCCAGGGCCGTCTCCGCGTCGATGTTGCGGCCGACCAGGAACAGCTGGCGGGTGCGCGGGGCCCCGATCGCGTCGAGGAAGCGGCGCAGGCCCGTGTGGGAGTAGACGAGGCCGAGCTTGGCCGGCGGCATGCCGAGGCGGATGCTCGACGACGCGATCCGCAGGTCGCAGCACAGTGCCAGCTCCAGGCCGCCGCCGATGGTGTGGCCCGGCAGGGCGGCGACGGTGGGGACGTCGAGCGCGTCGAGGGCGTCGAGGGCGGCGGTGAAGGGGTGGGCGACCAGCTTCTCCGCCTCCTGCGGGAAGACGTCCGCCGGGATGTCACCGATGTCGTAGCCCGAGGAGAACATGCCGTCGGCGCCGGTCAGCACCACGCAGCGCACGCCGTCGTCCAGCGCGCTCAGCGCCGCGGTCAGCGCGTCGAGGATCGCGTGGTCGAGCGCGTTGCGCTTGGTCGGGTTGGAGATCGTGAGCCGCAGCACGCCGTCGCGCGGTTCGTCGATGAGGAGCTGTCCGGGCATGGGGCGGGAGCTTAGGTGGTCGGTCCACCGGACGAGGGTGTCCCGAACCCCGATGGAGCAGGGGTTTTTCGGGACAGCTCACAAGAACGTGCCGGGCAATTGCGTCCTAAACCCATCGCGTGTCCGGCATCATGGAGTGCACTGCGAGCCGTCCGCTCGGGGGAGGGCGCAGCACCCGCCGCGCGCGTCGGGCGGGACCACCAAGGGAGACGCATGACGGGAATTCGACGGGTCGCACTGGTCCTCGCCACGACGGCCGTGACCGGCCTCGGGCTGGCCTCCGCCGCAACGGCGGCCACCACCACCCCCGGGACGTTCACGTTCGACGTCGCGACCGCGAAGGTGGGCATCGGTCCGGTGCCCTCGATCCCGATCAACGCCCTGACGCTCGGCGGCCAGCCGATCTCGCTGAGCGGAACGGTCGACTCCGGCGGTCGTCTCTCCGTCCCGAAGGACAAGGTCGTCTTCCCGGGCATCACCATCCCGATCCCGCAGGAGGTGCTGACGGCGCTGGCCGGCGCGCTCTCCGGCGCGGGCACCGGTGACCTGGACATCGGCGCGCTCCTCGGCGGCCTGCTCGGCGGCCTGCCGGTGCCCGGGGCCTCCACCGCGAGCGTCGCGTCCACCCCCCGCGCCGCGTCCACCCGGGCGACCCCGGCGATCGACCCGAGCGCGATCCTCGACCTCGTCAAGGACGTCAGCGTGACGGCGGGGATCAACGGCACCGACAACGCCACCGGGACGATCGACCCCGCCACGGGAGCGGCGAGCCTGCACCTGGGGCTGGGCATCGGCGTCGGGATCAACGCGACGGCCTCGCTCGGCTTCATCAGCCTGCCGATCAAGGATCTCGTCAAGTGCGGGATCACCCCGATCCCCTTCGAGCTGACGACCGGCAGCGTCACGGTGCCCGGCAAGGCCACGACGCTGACCGGCAAGGCGTACGACCCGGCCACCGGCCTGGTCACGCTCGTGGGCACGGCCGACACGCCGGCCCCGGGCTGCAAGCTCAACGCCCTGGTCGGCAGCCTCGTGGGCGGGGCCGACCCGCTCGCCGGGCTCACCACGGACTCCCTGGGTGCCGCGACGGTCGAGCTGACCGGCAAGCTGTCGGTCAAGGCTGCGGAGCCGGCCCCGGCGCCGCCGATCGTCACGACGACGACGCCCGCCGCCGTCCCGCCGGCCACCGCGCCGAAGAAGGTCGCCGCCGCGCTGCTCAAGCTCGCCAAGACGATCAAGGTCACGGGCAAGACGGTCGCGATCAAGGTCGCCTGCCAGGTCCTGGACTGCAAGGGCAAGGTGACACTGGCCCCCGCCACCGCCACCTCGGCGGCCAAGAAGGCGAAGGCCGCCAAGGCGCTCGGGACGAACAGCTACAAGGCGAAGGCGGGCAAGACCGCGACCGTGAAGGTCACGCTGACCAAGGCCGCCCGGTCACTCCTGAAGAAGAAGCGCAAGGCCAAGGTCAACGTCAGCGTCTCGGTCAGCGGCGGCAGCACCGCGCAGCGCACGGTCACGCTGACCGTGCCGACGAAGAGGAAGTAGCGCCGCGCCCGGACGGCCGGCGCGCCGCACGACCCCCGCGGAGGGACGACCCTCCGCGGGACGCGGTCCTACTCCAGGACGATGAGGACGTCGCCCTCGTTGACCGCCTGACCCTCCTCGCAGAGGATCTCCTTCACCGTTCCGGCGTCCTCCGCCTCGACGGGCATCTCCATCTTCATGGACTCCAGGATGACGACGGTGTCGTCCTCGGCGATGGTGTCACCGACCTGGCATTCGATCTTCCACACGGTGCCCGTGATGTGGGCCTCGATGTTCGGCACTCGTTCCTCCCGAGACGGCGTTGGCGCGACGGTCTGGCACGATAGCCCTCCTCGTGGACGCCCCCGACCTGATCATCATCGTCACCGCGTACCGCGAGGCTCCGCGCATCGCGGCGGCGCTGGACGCCCTCGCCCTCTCCTTCCCGGGCGCGCGGATTCTCGTCGCCGACGACCACTCCGACGACGGCACCGACGAGATCGTGCGCGCGCACGGCGGCGCCGAGCTGGTCCGCGGACCGCGCAACCTGGGCAAGGGCGGGATCGCCACGCTGGCCGCCGAGCGGATCCTGGACGCGTGCGCCGTGCCCGATCCTCCGATCGTGCTGCTGTGCGACGGGGACCTGGGCGAGAGCGCCGAGACGCTGACCGGCCTGGTCGACGCGGTGCGGGAGGGAACCTGTGACCTGGCCGTGGCGGTGTTCGCTCGCAAGGTCGGCGGCGGCTTCGGCTTCGCGGTGGGCTACGCGCACGACACGATCGAGCGCCTCACCGGGCTGGACCTGCGGGCCCCGATCTCCGGGCAACGGGCGATGCGCGGCGAGGTGCTGGCCCACGTGGTGCCGTTCGCGCCCCGCTTCGGCATGGAGATCGGGATGACGGTGGACGCCCACCGGGCCGGCTTCACGGTGGGGGAGGTCGAGCTGGACCTGACGCACCGCGCGACCGGGCGCACCTGGCGGGGCTTCCTGCACCGGGGCCGCCAGCTGCGCGACTTCGTCGCCGTGAGCCGCAGCCGCCGCCGACCCTGATCCTGCGGCCGATGGCGCAGGTATGCGCGTAGTACACGCGTACCTGCGCCATCGTTGGGCGCGGGGTTTCGTCGCCGCCGCGCCTGAGTGGAGCGCCGCGCCGGGGGCGGTTGTCCGGCCGGGAGGGGCGCTTAGCCCGCCGGGAGTCGTCCGCTGGCCGAACCTCGGACCGCGGGTCCCTGGGATCCCCGGGTGGCCGGACGCACCATGTCGGGCATGGCTATCGAACCCACATCCCCCCGAACCCGGCCCGACGAGGGCCCCATGGGCACCTTCGAGGCGCTCCTGGCGATGCTGGTCGTCGGCGTGGTCGTCGCGATCGCGATCGGGGCCCTCCTATGAGCCCACGCGCATCACGGATGGTGCTGATCCGCACAGCACCGACCACCGGGCGAAAGGTCGCCGCCAATCCTCGACCGAGTGTCGGTGGGAGGGACCCCGCCGGACGGGCACCATGATGTCCATGTTCACGGCAACCACAACGGGATCGACATCCACCGTCTCCTCCTGCGACGAACTGTCGATCCGCGTTGCCGTGGATGCTGGTGCCCCGGGCCTGACCCACTCGGAGCACCGTCGGGCGGGCCCACTGTAAGAGGTGGGACGCGTCTCTCCCGCGTGTGAATGCACCGCCCGTGCGTAGGAGCAGTGGCCGGAGCCGAGGGGGCCCGGCGTCGAAGAAAGGGACAGACTTCGGCGCCGGGCGATTGAGCTCCGGCCACGCTCCTCGCGCATCGCCGTTCCCCGATCCGCCCTGCCGCGGCGGGTTCTGAGAGAGTCACCGCCCATGGCGCTGATCCTCGCCCTCGACCAGGGAACCACCGGCTCGACCGCGCTGGTGTTCGACGCCGAGCGCGAGATCGTCGGCCGCGGCTACCGCGAGCTGACGCAGCACTTCCCCCAGCCCGGCTGGGTGGAGCAGGATCCGGCCGAGCTGTGGTCGGTCACCCAGGCGGTGGCCGGCGAGGCGCTCGACGACGCGGGCGCGGAGCCCGGGGACGTCGTCGCCGTGGGGATCACCAACCAGCGCGAGACCGTGTGCGCGTGGGATCCCGCGACCGGTGTGCCGCTGCATCGCGCGATCGTCTGGCAGGACCGGCGCACCGCCGCCGCCTGCGACGCGCTGCGGGCGGCCGGCCATGAGCCGCTGATCCGCGAGCGGACCGGGCTGGTTCTCGACCCGTACTTCTCCGCGACGAAGATCGCCTGGATGCTCGAGCACGTCGACGGGCTGGCCGAGCGGGCGCGTGACGGGCGGGCGGTGTTCGGCACGGTCGACGCCTGGATCGCCTTCAACCTCACGGGCGAGCACGTCACCGATCCCTCCAACGCCTCGCGCACGATGCTCTTCGACATCCGGTCGGGCACCTGGGACGCGGAGCTGTGCGGTCTTTTCAACGTGCCGATCCGGGCGCTGCCCGAGGTGCGTCCCTCGATCGGCGTGCTCGCCACGACGCGGGCCGAGGCGCTGCACGGTCACGCGATCCCGCTGGCCGGGATGGCGGGGGACCAGCAGTCGGCGCTCTACGGCCAGGCCTGCCTGGACCCCGGCCAGGCCAAGAACACCTACGGGACCGGGGCCTTCGTCCTGCTTAACACCGGGGACACGCCACCGCCGCCCGAGCCGGGTGTGGTGGGGACGGTCGGCTGGCGGATCGGCGCGCGCACGACGTACGCGCTGGAGGCGTCGATCTTCATGGCCGGTGCCGCCGTGCAATGGCTGCGCGATGGCCTGGGGATCATCGCCACCGCCGCGGAGTCCGAGGGGCTCGCCGCGTCACTGGACGGCAACGACGGCGTCTACCTCGTGCCCGCCCACGCCGGCCTCGGCTCGCCCCACTGGGATCCGTACGCGCGCGGGACGATCGTCGGCCTCACGCGGGGGAGCGGCCGCGCCCACCTGGCCCGGGCCACGCTGGAGGCCATCGCGTACCAGACGGTCGACGCGGTGCGGGCGATGGAGGCGGCCAGCGGCATCCCCTGCCGGCAGCTCAAGGCGGACGGCGGCGCCACCGCCAACGGTTGGCTGATGCAGTTCCAGGCCGACGTGCTCGGCGTGCCCGTGGTCCTGCCCGAGGTGATGGAGACCACGGCGCTGGGCGCCGCCTCGCTGGCCGGGGTCGGCGTCGGGCTGTGGACGCAGGACGCGGTCGTGCGCGGGTGGCGGGAACGCCGCCGCTACGAGCCCCGGATGGACGCCTCCGAGCGCGACGCGCTGCTCGCCGACTGGCACCGCGCGGTCGAGCGTTCGAGGGGCTGGGCGCGGTAACGTCCCGACCATGGCCGAGCAGCTGTCCAAGATGAAGGAGCAGGTCTACCGGGACCCGCGTCCCTCCTCCTACTTCGACGACTTCCACGCCCAGGCGCGCCGGCAGCCGCCGAACCTGATGTACGAGTGGGTGCGCATCGTCCTGAGCCCCATCGTGTGGCTCGTGTACCGCGCCCGCTGCATCGGGGCGCCGCAGGTGCCGGACGCCGGCCCGGTGATCATCGCCCCCAACCACTTCAGCTTCCTCGACCACTTCTTCGTGGCCGCGTTCGTGCGTCGCAAGGTGCACTTCATGGCCAAGTCGAACCTGTTCGGCTGGTACACCCAGCACGTCTTCCGCAACGGCGGCGTGTTCCCCGTCCGGCGCGGCGCGCGGGACGAGGAGGCGTTCGTCACCGCCCGCACGGTGCTCGACCGCGGCAACACGATGGTCATGTACTGCGAGGGCGGCCGCTCACGCACCGGCGGCCTGTCGGACAGCGCCAAGCCCGGCATCGGGCGCATCGCCCTGCAGACCGGCGCGACGATCGTGCCGGTGGCGATCCACGGCTCGCAGAAGGTCCGCAACTGGAAGAAGCTCCAGGCGCCCAAGGTCACCGTGCTCTACGGCGAGCCGATGCGCTTCCCCGTCGTCGCCGAGCCCTCGCGGGAGCAGCAGCAGGCCGTCGCCGACGCGGTGTTCGCGGAGATCCGCGAGCTGTACGGCGAGCTCGAGACGGTCGGCCGGGCCGGTGCGCGCCAGCGCGAGCGAGCCGGGCGCCGGGCCGAGCGCACCGCGACGGCCTGACCCGTGCTCCTGCTGCGCGACGGCGCGCTGCACGGCCGGCACGTGCTGGTCTGCGGCGGGGCCGGCCCCGCGGGCACGCGGTGCGAGGCGCTGGGCGCCGACGTCACCTGGCTGGACGCCGACCTGCTCGACGAGGACGCCGTCGCGGCGGCCGTGGCCGGGACGGCGCCGGTCGACGTGCTGGTGGTCGACGCGGACACCCCGTTCCGGGCGGTGGGCGGCGGGCTCCCGGGCCTGCGGCGCGGGGTCGACGGGGCGTGGAACGCCCTGCGGGCCGTCGTGCGGGCCCACTGGCTGGCGGGCGCCGGCGGGGCGGCGGTGCTGCTGGCGCCGGCGCTCGGGGCCGGCGAGCACGCCGGCGCGGCGCAGGCGGCGCTGGAGAACACGGCGCGCACCACGTCGACCGAGTGGGCGCGGCTGCGGATCACCCCCGTGGCGGTGCTGCCGGGTGCGGCGACGAGCGCCGCGGAGGTCGCTGAGGTGACGGCGTTCCTCGCCTCCCCGGCAGGGGCTTACTACTCCGGCACCGCGTTCACGCTCGGCGCGGTCTGAGCGGTCCGCCGCCTCCGCATCCGGTCGAGCCGTACATCACGCTCGCCCGGCGGACGTGATGTACGCCTCGACGCAGGACTCCACTAGCCTGGCGGCCATGGACTTCACCATCGCCACCGTCGGGCCGGCGGATCTCGATGACCTGCTCCCGCTGATGGGCGGCTATCGCGACTTCTACGAGGTCGCCGTCACCGACGATCAGCTGCTGGCGATCAGCCGCGCGCTGCTCGCCGACCCGGCGCGGGAGGGCGTGCAGCTCCTCGCGCGCGACGCGACCGACCCCGCGCAGCCGGCCCTCGGGTTCGCCACGCTCTACTGGACGTGGACGACCACGCGCGGGGGGCGGCTGGCCGTGATGAACGACCTCTTCGTGGCCCCGGAGGCCCGCGGCCACGGCATCGCCGACGCCCTGATCCTCGCCTGCCGCGACCGTGCCGCGGCCCACGGGGCGGTCGACCTGGAATGGATGACCGCCCTGGACAACCACCGCGCCCAGGCCGTGTACGACCGCGTCGGCGGTCAGCGGTCCCAATGGCTCAGCTACTCCCTGGAGATCACCCCGTGACCTACGTCCTCAACCTGCTGTGGGACCTCGACCAGCCCGGCGCCACGTGCACCGTGGACGACCTGGAGCGTGGCGTCGCCGCGGCCGGTCTGGCCAAGTTCACCGGTCTGCACGGCCTGCACGCCAAGGTCTGGTACCGCGACGGCACGCGCTACGGATCGACGATGGTCTTCGCCGACGAGAGCGCCCGCGCGGACACGGCCACGTGGGTCACCGACCGGGTGACCGCGCTGTGCGGACTGGATCCGGTGCGCGTCGAGTCGTTCGACGTGATCGCGATCGCGGAGGGCGGCGCCGGCGCCGCGCTCCCCGTCGACGCGCCCTGACGCTGCGTTGGCGCATCCGTTCCTCGAACGGGAACGGATGTGCCACGCGACGCCGGCGGCCGGGCGCCCGCTAGGTGGTCATCCCGGTGAACTGGCCACCGGTGACGTTCAGCGTCTGGCCGTGCACGTAGTCGCTCCACGGCGAGCAGAGGAAGAACACGCCTCCGGCGGCCTCCTGCGGCGTGCCCGGGCGGCCCAGCGGGATCAGCATGTTCGCCATGCCGCGCAGCTGGTCCGGGATGCCGAGCTGCACCTTCTCGCCGTCGATCTCCATCGTGTTGTCCTCGACCTTGGACTGGGTCAGGCGCGTGTCGATGAACCCGAAGGCCACGGCGTTGCAGTTGATCTTGAACTGGCCCCACTCCTTGGCCAGCGTCTTGGTGAGGCCGACCACGGCGGACTTGCCGGCGGCGTAGTTGGCCTGGCCCGCGTTGCCCATCGTCCCCGAGGTGGAGGAGACGTTGACGATCTTGCGGAAGACCTCGACGCCCTCCTCGCGCTCCTTCTTGGCCGGCTCGCGCAGGTGCGGCGCCGCGGCTCGCACGACCTTGAACGGCACGGTGACGTGGATGTCGAGCATCCGTTCCCACCAGTCGTCGGTGATCTTGTGGACCGGCGCGTCGAGGGTGTAGCCCGCGTTGTTGACGATGATGTCGATCCGGCCCCAGGCGTCGATCGCCGTCTGCACCAGCGCCTCGGGGGCGCCGGAGGCGGTCAGGTCGCCGCCGTAGACCGCGGTCTCACCGGCGATCTCGCCCGCCGTCTGCCGGGCGACGTCGGTGTCGAGGTCGTTGATGACGACCTTCGCGCCCTGCTCGCTGAGGAGCTCCGCCGTGGCCCGTCCGATGCCGCGGGCCGAGCCGGTGACGATCGCCACCTTGCCGTCGAGTACACCCATTGTCCGTCTCCTCGTCGTGTGTCGTCTGCCTGTTCGGGACTGCGTCCGCATCCTACGGCCCGTCGCGCGGGCACCGGCGGCGCGGGGTGCGGGCGCTAGACGACGGCGGCCCCCGGCAGCGCGAGGGTGACGGTGGACCCGTCGGCCCAGACCTCGCCGCCATGCCGCCGGCTGGTGGCGCGCACGAGGGCCAGCCCGAGCCCGGCGCCCGGGCGGCCCGCCGCGTCCGCGCCGCGGGAGAAGCGCTCGAACGCCGCCTCCCGCTCGCCGGCCGGGATCCCGGGGCCCTCGTCGGTCACCGCCACCAGCGCACGGCCCTGCTCGTCCCGGGACAGCCGGACGGTGACGGCGCCGCCGGGCGGCCCGTGGATCAGTGCGTTCTCCACCAGGTTGCCCACCGCGCGGCGCAGCGCGTCCCCGTCGCCGGTCACGACGAGGGGCAGGTCGATGGCGGCGCGGACGCGCGGGTCGGCGTCCGCGGCGGCGCGCACCACGTCCTCCAGGGCCACGAGTTCGCTCGGTACCGCCGCGGCGCCCTCGCGCTCCAGCGTCAGCAGGTCGTCCACGAGCCGGCGCAGGCGCGCGGCGTCGCCCTGCAGGTCGTCGATCAGCTCGGGGTCGGCGCCGTGGCGGGCCAGGTGGTCGACGTTGCCGATCAGCGCGGTGAGCGGGGTGCGCAGCTCGTGGGAGGCGTCGGCGAGCAGGCGCCGCTCGCGCTCGCGCGTGGACTCCAGGGCGATGAGCATGCCGTTGAGCGCGTGGGCGAGGTCCTGCACCTCGTCGCGGCGGCCGTCGTCGCCGCTCTCGGGCAGACGCTGGGTGGGATCGCCGCTGGCCTCGATGCGTGCGGCCCCGGCCGACAGGCGCCGCAGCGGCACCAGCGCCCGGGCGACCAGCGCAGCGGCGACGAGCGCGCCGAGCAGCGCCGCGATCACGCCGAAGACCAGCAGCCCGGCCCGGATCCCGTGGGTGAGGTCGTCGATGTCGTCCACGCGGGAGGCGACGATCACCGCGCCGCCGGCGGCGGTGCCCCCGCCCGTCTCGGCCAGCGGTGCGGCGTAGAGCCGCACGGGCTCCCCGGCGATCGTCACGTCGCCGTAGGAGGGGCGCGCATCGTCCAGCGCGCGCTGGACGGCCGGGGTGCGGGGCAGCAGGCGCGCGCCGAGGGAGAGCGAGCGTCCGACCACGCGACCGTCCTGGTCCAGGACCTCGACGTCGATCTGCCGGCCGCCGGGCGCGGCGTCGAGCGAGCCGGCGCTCTGGAGCAGGGAGGGGGCGGACACGCTCAGCCGGGCGACGTCGCCGGCCCGGTCGCGCAGGCTGTCGTCGGTCTTGTTGCGCAGCTCCGTGTCCACGTACCGCGAGGCCGCCATGCCGAACGCGAACACCGCGAGCAGCACCGAGGCGGCAGCGGCGAGGACGATGCGCCCGCGGAGGGTGCGGGGGATCATCGGCGGGAGCCTACGGGCATGCCGTCCGGTCCCCTCAGCGCAGCATGAAGCCGACGCCGCGCACGGTGTGGATCAGCTGGGGATCCCCGAGCTTGCGCCGCAGGTGGGCGACGTAGCGGTCGACCACGTTGGGGACGGCGGCGGCGTCCCAGATCTGGGCGATGACCGTCTCGCGCGACAGGACCTGGCGCGGGTGGCGCAGCAGCAGGGCCAGCAGCTGGGCCTCGCGGGCGGTCAGGTCGATCGTCTCCGCGCCGCGTACCACGGTCCCGGTGTCGAGCTCCAGCGTGAGGTCCGCGTAGGCCAGACGCTCGGCGCCGGTGCCGGCGGGGCCCGCGTTGCGCCGCACCAGCGCGCGGATGCGGGCGACCAGCTCCTCGAGGGCGAAGGGCTTCACGAGGTAGTCGTCGGCCCCGGCCTCCAGGCCCGCGACCCGGTCGGGCACGGCGTCCCGCGCGGTGAGCATGAGGATCCCGGAGGTGACGCCCTTGGCCCGCAGGCGGCGGCACACGTCGAGCCCGTCCATGCCCGGCATCGCCACGTCGAGCACGACCACGTCGGGCACCTCGCGTTCGGCCAGGGCCAGGGCGGCCCCGCCGTCGGCGGCGGCGCGCACGTCGAAGCCCTCGGCGGTCAGCGTGCGCAGGAGCATCCGCCGCACCGGCACGTCGTCGTCCACCACCAGCACGCGCTCGGCGACCGGCGACGCCGCGTTCGTCGCGCCGGGGGCGGCCACGGTCACGGTCAGCCTCCGGCGACGTCGCGCCGCAGGAAGACGATCCCGGCGGTCGCCAGCGCGGGCACGGCGTACAGCGCGGAGACCCAGCCGGCCCGGACGATCGGCGCCCAGTCGATGGGCTCGCGCAACAGGCCCTGCCACGCGTCGAACTGGGTCGACAGGAGGTAGGGCTGCAGCGATTCGAGCCCGGGCAGGATCGCCACGAGCTGGAGCAGGAGGGAGACCATCAGCGTTCCCACCACGGCGGCCGCGCTGTTGTGGGTCACCACGGAGAGGAGCAGGCCGATGCAGGTGATCGCCAGCAGCGGCATCAGGTAGATCGCGGTGCTGGCGGCGACGAGCACGAGGCCGCGTTCGGGGGAGACGCTGTCACCGGAGAGCGTGGTGAGCGGGTTGAAGCCGGAGACGATGCAGCCGGCGACGGTGGCCACGGTGGCGCTGACGACCATGGCCAGGATGGCGTAGGAGAACGCGGCCAGGGCCTTGCCCGCGAAGATCTGACCGCGGTCGACCGAGCGGGTGAGGATGGTCTTCAGCGTCCCGTTGTGGTCCTCGGAGGCGAAGATGTCCCCCGCGACCAGTGCGCTGATCAGCGGGTACATCCAGGCCGAGCCGAACAGCAGCAGCACGAGGGGGATGGCCAGGCCGGTGGTGTGGATGTACTGGCCGAAGGGCACGTCGGTGGGGCCGCCCGGGCGGCTGGCCACGGCGATCACGAAGAGGACGGGGACGACGATCGCGGCGCCCAGGCCCAGGTAGGTGCGCTTGAGGGCGCGCAGCTTGCGCAGCTCCCACCGGTAGACGGTGGCCACGCCGGGCCGGCGGGTCCTCGTCTTCGCGGACGGGGCGGCGAGGACGGGCGGGGCGTCCATGGCGGTGGTGCTCACGAGGCCACCGCTCCGGGGATCGTGGACGCGTCGCCGGAGCCGTTGGCGGCCGTGGGCGGGGCGCCGTCGGGCGCGGGCAGGTGGTCGGAGACGTCGGGGCCGTCGGCCTCGCCGTCTCCCTCGGTCAGCGCGAAGAAGCGTTGCTCCAGGCTGGCCGTCTGGGCCCGCAGCTCGATGATCCCGATGTCGGCCCGGGCCAGCGACAGCGACAGCGCGGCGACGGCGTCCTCGTCGTCGGCGCGCAGGGCCAGGGCGGGATCGGCGTCGGGGGAGAGCACGCGCTGGATGCCGCGTTGCTGGTGGCAGACCATCGCCGCCCGGTGGTCGTCGGTGGTGCGCAGCCGCCAGGTGCCGGCGCCCGCGGCCTCCAGGTCGGCCAGTGTCCCCTCGTAGACGATGCGGCCGGAGCGCACGATCGCCACGCGGTTGCACAGCTCCTCCACCTCGTTGAGCAGGTGGCTGGAGAGCAGCACGGTCATCCCGCTGTCGGCCAGCCGGCGCACGAGGCGGCGCATGTCCCGCATGCCGGCGGGGTCCAGCCCGGTCGCCGGCTCGTCGAGCAGGAGCAGCTTGGGCCGGCGCAGCAGCGCGGCGGCGATGCCCAGTCGCTGGCGCATCCCGTGGGAGTAGCCGCCGACCTTGTGCTTGGCCCGGTCGGTCAGCTCGACCGTCTCCAGCACCTCCGGGATCAGCGACGTCGCGTCCCCGCCGTCGAGCCCGGCCAGCAGCTGGAGGTTGGCCCGGCCCGTGAGGTACGGGTAGAAGCGGGGCGCCTCGACGAAGCCGGCGACCCCCTCCAGCGCGGCGACCCCCAGCAGGGGGTCGCGGCCGAACAGGCGCACCGCGCCGGAGGTCGGGCGGATGAGCCCGAGCATCATGCGCAGCGACGTGGTCTTCCCGGCCCCGTTGGGGCCCAGGTAGCCGAAGACGTCCCCCGGCTCGACGGTCAGGCTGACCCGGTCCACGGCGACGACGTCGCCGTAGACCTTGACCAGCTCGCGAACTTCGATCGGGGGGCCGTCGGCCATGCGTGCGTCCTACAGCCCGCGCGCCGCGGCCTCGGCGGCGGCCGGCGGGACGGAGCCCAGGACCGTGTAGGAGACGCCGTCACGCTCGAACGTGATGACCGTGCCCAGCGCGGTGGCCAGCTCGTGGCCGGTCGCCCCGTCGATGGAGACCTCGGGCAGCACCTTGCTCGCGTCCTCGCCCTTGGCCGTGTCGTCACCGGCGGCCGGCTTCTCGGCGGGGGACTGCAGGACGGCGATCGCCCCGAGGCCCTTGCCGTAGACGGCCAGCGCGGCCTGATGTCCGTCGACCGTCACCAGGCGGACGGCCTTGCGGGGCAGTCCGGCCAGTGCGGCGGGAGCGGAGACGTCGAACCCGGCGGCCTTGCGCACCGCGGCGGCGCCGCTGACGCCCTTGGCCTGGTGGTTCCCGGCCTTCTTGCCGTGGTCGCCCTTCTCGTCGGCCAGCTCCTGGAGCTTGGGCGTGAGGTCGACGACCTTCGCGTCGGACGGTGCGGCGACGTCGAACACGCCGGAGTCGACGTCCCCGTAGGAGATGTCGGTGGCGGTCAGCTCGAGCACGGGGTCCTGGCGGCCGGCGGCGTAGACGCCGACGCGCAGTGGGGTGCCGGTGACGGCGTCCCAGGCGATCTTGGCGGCGCCGACGAGGCCGCCGTCGCGCTTGGGGGAGATCTCGACCGAGTAGGCGCCGCGGCCGGCCACCGAGGTGGGCGTCGCGCCGGAGACGTTCGCGCCCGAGCGCAGGTGGCTCAGGGCCTTCTGGAGGGCGGAGAGGGTGGGGATGCCGTGCTCCTGCTCCGCCTTCTTGCCGGCCTTCTCCTCGGGGAGCGTGGCCTTGTAGAGGGTCTTGCTGCCCGCCTCGTAGAGGGAGACGTCGTTGCCCTTCACGAGGATCTGCACGTCACCGCCGCCCTGAGCGGACTGCAGCTCGAGGCGGACGGACCCGTCCGCGGTGGCCCACAGGCGACCGGTCGCGCCGGTCAGCAGCGGGGTGCTGCCGGGCAGGCTGGACGAGTCGATCAGCTCGTTGGTGAACGCGATGCGGGCGGTGACGCCCTTGACCGCGGGAGCGGCGAGCGCCTGGCGGACCGCCACCGGGAGCGACTCCTTCGGCGGCACGGGGGTGCTCGACGTGGCCGCGATGGCGATCGCGGTGCCGCCGGCGACGACGGCGAGCGCTCCGCCGATGACGGCGAGGAGACGGCGGGTGGAGAGACGACGCAGGAACGACACGATGGACCAGTCCTTTTCCGAGTGACCACGACAACGGTAGGGGCGCTCTCTGAACGAACCATGACGGTTGTGACGGCCTTCGGGACAGGGTACCCGCCGGACCGGGCCGGCAGATCAGCACATGCGGGTCGTCCTCGTGGATACGCAGGGTGCGGCCCAGACGATCGTCCGTAACTAAACATGTGCGTGTATCTGGCGTGCTTCGCAGTTGGCGCTCTTACCCATACGATCCTCGCCGTGCGCGCGATCATGGTGCAGGGAACTTCGAGCTGGGCGGGCAAGAGCCTCGTCACCACCGCCCTGTGCCGGCACTTCTCGCGGCGGGGGGTGAAGGTGGCCCCGTTCAAGGCGCAGAACATGTCCAACAACGCCCGGGTCGTCGCCGGCGGGGAGATCGGCGTCGCGCAGTACCTGCAGGCCCTGGCCGCCCGCGTCGCCCCCGACACCCGCATGAACCCGGTGCTGATCAAGCCCGAGGCCGACACCCGCAGCCAGGTCGTGGTCAACGGCGTGCACGACCCGGTGCTGAGCGCGACGGGGTGGCGGGAGCGGGCCCCGCTCCTGTGGCCGTCGATCGCCGGCGCGCTGACGTCGCTGCGGGAGGAGTACGAGCTGGTCGTCCTCGAGGGCGCCGGCAGTCCCGCGGAGATCAACCTCAGCGACGTCGACGCCGCGAACCTCCGGGCGGCCCGCGAGGCCGACGCCGCGGTGCTGATGGTCTGTGACATCGACCGCGGCGGCGCGTTCGCCCACCTGTTCGGCACCTGGTCGCTGATGGCGCAGGAGGACCGCGCCCGGATCGAGGGCTTCGTCCTCAACAAGTTCCGCGGCGACCCGAGCCTGCTCGCCCCGGCGCCCGACATCCTCCTGCGCCGTACGGGCGTGCCGATCATCGGCGTGGTCCCGTGGCTGCATCACGCCCTCCCCGACGAGGACGGCGCCGCGATCGGCACGACCGAGGAGGACGAGGTCGACGACGACCGGCCCGTGGTGGGCGTGCTGCGCTACCCGGCGGCCTCCAACCTCGACGAGTTCAAGACGCTCGAGCAGGTCGCGCGCGTGCGCTGGGTGCGGCGGCCGGGCGAGCTGGTCGGCGTCGACCTCATCGTCCTGCCCGGCAGCAAGCACGTCACGGCCGACCTGGGATGGCTGCGCGAGACCGCGCTGGACCGCGCTCTGCGCTCCCGCGCCCGTTCGGGCGTGCGCATCCTCGGCATCTGCGGGGGGCTCCAGCTGCTCGGCGAGGAGCTGCGCGACGACGGGGGCGGGGAGGCCGACGCGGAGGGCATCGGCCTGCTGCCGCTGCGCACCACCTACTCCCGCGACAAGCTGACCGCCCCGGTCGAGGTGACGTTCGGCGCGCTGCCCGAGCCGTGGGCCGCTCTCGACGGGGTCGCGTTCTCGGGCTACGAGATCCGGCAGGGCCGGACCGAGGGTACCGGCCCGGCCGACGTGGCGCTGGCGGACGGGCGCGGCTGGCTGCGCGGCTCCGTGCTCGGCATCAGCGTGCACGGCGCCCTCGAGTGGCCGGCGGTGCTCGACGCGCTGCTCGGCGCCGTCCCGCTGCAGACGCTCGACGCGGCGCTGGACGACCTCACCGACGGCGTGATGGCGGGCCTGGACCTCGAGGCGGTCGAGGCGATGGCGGGACTCTGAGCCGGAAGGGTGCTATCGGCATGCTAAGATCATGCTGTGAGCGCCCTTCAGATCAAGGACATCCCCGAGCCCGTCCATGCCGAGCTGCGCCGGCGTAGCACCGTGCGCAACCAGACCATGCGGGACTACGTGCTCGAGCTGATCCGCCGGGACCAGGCCCTCCCGATGGTCGAGGAATGGCTGGCCCGGGTCGAGCGTCTCCCGCTCGTCGAGGGAGTCTCGGCCGCGGACCTGATTCGCGAAGGCCGTGAACGTGCCGACCGTCGTTGACGCCTCCGCGCTCGTGGCGTTCCTGATGCGCGAGCCGGCGGCACACGTGGTCGGGGAGGCGGTGGCGCGCGGCGACGCGCAGGCCCCGACCCTGATCGGCGTCGAGACGATGTCCGCGATCATGCGGATGGAGCGGCGCGGCGTGGTCGACGCGGAGACCGCGCACGAGGCTGCGGCGGTGGCTCGCGGCGCGCGGATCTCGCTCGTGCCCGACCGGGAGCTCCTGGCGCGGGCCTGGACGCTGCGCCACAATGTGACCGCGTACGCCGCCCTCTACGTCGCCCTCGCCGAGCACCTCGGCTGTCCCCTCATGACGACGGATCGGCGCCTGGCGCGCGCCGTCGAGGCGACGATCGCCGTCACGCTGATCCCGGAGACGGCCGGCTGACCTACAGCCCCAGCTGGCGGCCGAGGATCTCCTTCATGATCTCGTCGGTGCCGCCGCCGATCGGGCCCAGGCGGGCGTCCCGGGCCCACCGCTCGACGCCGTACTCGCGCATGTAGCCGGCACCACCGTGGATCTGCAGGCACTCGTCCATCAGGTCGAAGGCAGCGCGCTGCGTGACCAGCTTGGCCATCGTCACCTCGCGCGTGGCGTCGTGGCCCTCGTGGAAGAGCCGCAGCGCGTGGTAGGTGAGGGTGCGGCCCGCCTCGATGCTCGTGGCCATCTCCGCGAACTTGTGGCGGGTGACCTGGAACGTGCCGATCGGCCGGCCGAACGCGGTGCGCTCCAGCGCGAACCGCAGCGTGCGGTCGAACGCGTGCTGCATCGCTGCCACGGCGCCCAGCGCCATCAGCAGCCGCTCCCACTGGAAGTTGGCCATGATCAGCTTGAAGCCCTCGTTCATGCCGCCGAGCAGGTTCTCGGTGGGGACGAAGACGTCGTCCAGCGCGATCAGCGCGGTGTCCGAGGCGTCCCAGCCGAGCTTGTCGATCTTCTCGGCCGTGAACCCCGGCTGGTCGGTGTCCACGATGAAGAACGAGAGGCCCCCGTGCCCGCCGTCCGCCGTGGTCTTGCACGCGGTGACCATGAAGTCCGCGCGCACCCCGTTGGTGATGAACATCTTGGACCCGTTGAGGACCCACCCGCCGTCGACCGCGGTCGCCTTGGTGCGGATCGACGCCACGTCGGACCCGGCGTCCGGCTCGGTGATCCCGAGGGCGCCGATGCTCGTGCCGGCGATCGACGGCCGCAGGTACCGCTCGAGCTGGTCGTCCGTGCCGAACTTGAACACCGGCGGCGAGGCGATGCCGACGTGCGCGCCGATCCCCGCGGCCAGGCCGCCCGAGCCGCAGCGGGCCAGCTCCTCGGTGAACACCGCGTCGTGGAGGTGGTCGCCGCCCTGGCCGCCGAGCGCCTCGGGGAACTTCAGCCCCAGGAACCCGTGCGCGGCCAGCTTCCCGAACACCTCGTCCGGGAACCACTTGTCGTCCTCCCACCGCTGGGCGTTCGGCGTCAGCTCGGTCTCCACGAAGCGGCGGATCGACGCCCTGAGGTCCTCGTGTTCGTGGGAAAACGGAGGCATCGGCCCAGAGGCCGCTGCACCGTGTTTCCCATTGGAAGAACGAGTCAACGGCCTGGGGGCCGTCGCCCCGTTCTTCCGGGCGTAGTCCTCGTTCATCGTGGGCCTACAGCCCGTACGAGCGGCCGATGACCTCGAGCATGATCTCGTCGGTCCCCGCGCCGATGCGGTTGAGCCGCAGGTCGCGCCACACGCGCTCGACCCCGTACTCCTTCATGTAGCCCGCGCCGCCGTGGATCTGGATGCACTCGTCGGCGACCTCGACCGCGATGCGCGAGGAGTAGAGCTTGGCCATCGAGATCTCGCGGACCGGGTACTCGCCGTTGCCGATGCGCCACGCGGTGGCGTAGACCATCTGGCGGGCGGCCTCGATCTTCGTGGCCATCTCCGCGAACTTGTGGCGGGTGACCTGGAACTTGCCGATCTGGCGGCCGAACGCCGTGCGCTCCAGGGCGTACTTCAGGGTCTGGTCGAACACCCGCTGGGCGGCGGCGACGCCCCCGGCGGCGGCGGCGATCCGTTCGCTCTGGAGCTCCCACATGATGTGGTAGAAGCCCTTGCCGACCTCGCCCAGGACGGCGCTGGCGGGGACGCGGACGTCCTGGAAGGCCATCAGCGCGGTGTCGCTGGCCCGCATGCCGAGCTTGTCGAGCTTCTTCTCCAGGATCACCCCGGGCGCGTCCATGGGGACGAGGAACAGCGTGATGCCGTCGTGGCCGGCGTCCGGATCGGTCTTGGCCACGAGCACGATCACGTCGGCGCGGTGGCCGTTGGTGATGTAGGTCTTGGAGCCGTTGATGACGTACTCGTCCCCGTCGCGCACCGCACGGGTCTTGATGCCCGCGACGTCGGAGCCGGCGTCCGGCTCGGTGATGCCGAGGGCGAGGATCTTCGTGCCGGCGATGGCGGGGACGGCCCACTCCTGCTTCTGCTCCTCGGTGCCGAACGCGAGGATCGGCGGCAGCGCCATGTCGGTCTGCACCGCGACGCCCATCGCCAAGCCGCCGCACTGGGCGTGGACCATCTCCTCGGCGAGCACGATCGCCGTGTAGTAGTCCCCGCCCTGCCCGCCGTACTCCTCCGGCTTGTCGAGCCCGAGGAACCCGAGCTCGCCCATGCGCGTGAAGACGGAGTCGGGGAACGTCGTCTCCTCCCACTCCTCGGCGTGGGGGGCCAGCTCCTTGATCGCGTAGTTGCGGATCGACTCGCGCAGCTGCTCGTGCTCGTCGGTGAAGATGAAGTGCTTCTTGGCGGCCCCGAAGTCGGGCTTCAGGACGGTGTCGGCGCTGGCCATGGCGGGTGCTCCTGGACGGGATCGGGGTCGCGCCGACGGTACCGCGCCTCCACCGGAAAGTAAACAGTGGCACTTTCTACTTTCCATGAAACGGCCCGGCGAAGTAGCATCCGCGCCATGCGCCTCCCGTCCCGTGTCGTCGCTCCCGCCGTCGTTGCGCTCACCGGGCTGCTGCTGGCCGGCTGCGGGGCCTCCGTGAGCGTCGGGGACGACGACGAGACCGTGGCCCGGACCGACGCCGAGCCCGCGATCGTGGACCAGGCCGACATCGGATTCACGTTCGCGCGACCGCCGGGCTTCCGCGCGATGAAGGTCGACGCGGCCAACACCAGCGGCAAGGTCCGCGTCCTGCTGGGGATCGACGACAACAACCTGATCGCCGTCCGCCAGTTCGCGCCCAAGGAGATGCCCTCGGCCTCCGACCTGAAGGCCGCGACCGTGAGCTTCGCCACCGCCAACGGCGTCCCCGCCTCCGCGGTGACCGTCGGGAAGCGCTCCGGTCTCGACGTCGCGACGTTCGACACCGCGACGAAGGTCGACGGCGCGAGCACCGCCAACGTCGAGAGCGTGTTCGCGATCGGCGGGGCGACCTGGCAGCTGGAGTGTCAGTCGACGCAGGACCACACCGCGGACGTGCGCAAGGCGTGCGACACGGCGCTGGATTCGATCAAGCCGAAGTGAGAGAGCCCGTGAGCTACGAGACCCTGAAGTACGCGACCTACGCCAGCGTCGCGACGATCGCCCTCGACCAGCCCGAGACGCGCAACGCGCTGTCGGACCAGGTGCTGGACGAGCTGCTCGCCGCCTTCACCGAGGCCCGCGACGACGACGCGGTGCGCTGCGTGGTGCTGACGTCGACCCACGAGAAGGTGTTCTCGTCCGGCGGCAACCTGGCGGGCTTCGCCTCCGACGTGCCGTACGTCCACAAGTACCAGGGCATCGATCGCTTCCCGCGCCTCTTCGAGCTGATCGGGATGCTCGGCAAGCCGACGATCTGCGCCGCCAACGGCCACGTGCTCGCCGGCGCCCTGGGCGTGGCCCTGGCCTGCGACCTGATCGTCGCCAAGGAGGGCGTCACGTTCGGCACGCCGGAGATCAACGTCGGCGTCTTCCCCTTCATGATCATGGCGCTGATCTACCGCAACGTCGGGCGCAAGAAGGCCAACGAGCTGCTGCTGCTCGGCGACCGGATCAGCGCCGAGGAGGCCGAGCGGATCGGGATCGTCAACCGGGTCGTGCCCGCCGACGAGTTCGACGCGGCCGTGGCCGACTGGGCCACGCGGCTCGCCGCCAAGTCCCCGCTGCTGATGGGGATGGGCAAGGACGCGATGCACCGCCAGCAGGACCTCCCGCTGACCGAGGCACTGGAGTTCCTGCGTGGCCAGCTCGCCCTCGCCTTCACCACCGACGACATCCAGGAGGGCGTCAAGGCGTTCTTCGAGAAGCGCGAGCCCGAATGGAAAGGCCAGTGATGTCCCCCGAGACCGACGCCCCGACCGCCCCGACGTCCATCCTGCGGCCCCTCGTCGAGGAGCTGCACGCCCGCCGGCGCGCGGCCGAGCTGGGCGGCGGCGAGGAGCGCATCGCCCGCCAGCACGAGGCCGGCAAGCTGACCGCCCGCGAGCGCCTGGCCCTGCTGATGGACGAGGGCACGTTCGAGGAGCTGGGCGTCCACGCGGGCATCCACTACTCGGTCCGCGGGCTGGAGCACAAGGAGGCGCCGGCGGACGGCGTCGTCACCGGCTACGGCAAGGTCGACGGCCGGATGGTCGCGGTGTGCGCCTACGACTTCACGGTGATGGCCGGGTCGATGGGCATGACCGGCGAGCACAAGGTCACCCGCCTGCGCGACCTGGCGCTGACCAAGCGCATGCCCTTCGTGTGGCTGCTGGACAGCGCCGGCGCCCGCATCCAGGAGGCGGTCGGGTCGCTGTTCGCCGGCTCCGGCTACCTGTTCCGGGAGGAGGTCGTGATGAGCGGCGTCATCCCGCAGGTCGCCGCCCTGATGGGGCCGTGCGCCGCCGGCACCGCCTACATCCCCGGGCTCGCCGACTTCGTCCCGATGGTCAAGGGCCGCGGGTCGATGGCGCTGGCCGGCCCGCACCTCGTGCGCGCCGCGGTGGGGGAGGACGTCACCCAGGAGGAGCTCGGCGGCTCCCGCGTGCACTGCCGCAAGTCGGGGGTGGGCGACCTCGAGGTGGCGTCGGACGAGGAGTGCATCGAGAAGATCAAGGCGTACCTGTCGTTCATGCCCTCCCACAACGAGGAGCGGCCGCCGATCGTCCCCACCGACGACCCGGTCGACCGCATGGACGACGAGCTGCTGGACGTCCTGCCGGAGTCCAACCGCAAGCCGCACGACATGTACGAGATCATCCGGCGCATCGTCGACGACGGGGTCTACTTCGACATGAAGCCCCAGTTCGCCAAGACGATCATCACCTGTTTCGCGCGGTTCGGCGGGCGCCCGGTGGGCATCGTGGCCAACCAGCCCAAGCACCTGGGGGGCATTCTCGACAACGACTCCGCCGACAAGGCCGCGCGGTTCGTCAACCTCTGCAACGCCTACGGGATCCCGCTGCTCTTCCTGCAGGACGTGCCGGGCTTCATGGTCGGCAGCAAGGTCGAGGCGGGCGGCATCATCCGCCACGGGGCCAAGATGCTCTACGCGGTGGCCAACGCGACGGTCCCCAAGATCACCGTGGTCATCCGCAAGGCCTACGGGGCCGGCTACTACGTGATGAACGGGCGGGCGTACGAGCCCGACCTGATCGTCGCGTGGCCGAGCGCGGAGATCAGCGTGATGGGCGCCGAGGGCGCCGTGGAGATCGTCTTCCGCCGCCAGGTCGAGGAGGCCGAGGATCCCGCGGCCAAGAAGGCCGAGCTGATCGCCGGCTACCGCAAGATCATCGACGTCTACATCGCCGCCAAGAACGACATGATCGACGACGTCATCGACCCGCGCGAGACGCGTCCCCGCATCATCAAGGCCCTGGAGATGGCGGAGAACAAGCGCGTCCAGCGGCCGTGGAAGCGCAACGGCGTCGTGCCGGTCTAGTCCCCCGACCGGCTCCGGAAACAGAACGGGCCGCCAGTTTGCGCTGGCGGCCCGTTCCGGAGGGTGAGGATGGAATGTCCGTTCCGATGAGGCGAGTGACCGGTCCGTCGATCACAAGAACCACTGTGAAGCGGGCAGGCAGGAAGCCGGTATGCAGCGGGGAGACGGGAGGTAGGCGGCGTTCGGCGCGCGCTACGCCGTCGGCACGCCGGCGGCCTTGAGCGCGTGGCGCGCGGCCGCGGCGTCGGTGACCAGCGTGTTGAGCAGCCCGGTGCGCAGCGCCCCGAGGATCGCGTCGTGCTTGGTCGTGCCGCCCGCCGCGGCGAGCACGCGGGTGGTGCGCAGCTGCGTGCGGGACATGGAGATGGCGTGGTCGGTGAGCGCGGCGCCGAGCGGCCCGCCGTCGTCGTCGAAGACGTGGACGAGGACGTAACCGGCCGCGTGGTCGGGTGCCTCGCGCAGCTCCGAGCCGACGCCGATCCCCACCAGCGCGAGGTCGACCTTCTCGAACATCTCCACGGTGGGGCGGATCACGTCGTTGGCCATCAGCTCGTCGCGGGCGTGCTTGCTCGCCACCGCTGGCGCGTGCAGGGCGTGCAGGCGGCCGCCGAGCCGCTCGGCGAAGCGCAGGGCGATCTCCGTGGGGCCGGTGCCGGGCTCCAGGCCGGGGATCGCGCCGCAGATCTGGACGACGTCGACGTCGGTCGTCCCGCCGTCGGGCAGGCCGGCGGCGACCTGCTGCAGGGTCGTGCCCCACGCCACGCCCAGCGTGTCGCCCGGCTGCAGCATCTCGGGAAGCCACGCCGCGGTGGCCTGGGGGATCGCGCCGACGCGCCGCACCACGACCGCGACGTCGAGGTTGTAGGCGTCCTCGAGCGCGCGGGACAGCGTGCTCTCGTCCTCGACCGGATCCCGGATCTCGACCCGGACGATCCCCTCCTCGCGGGCCTGCTCCAGTAGCCGCGCCACCTTGAAGCGGGAGAGGCCGAGTCGCTGGGCGATCTCCTGCTTGGTCAGGCCGTGGTCGAAGTACAGGCGGGCGATGTGCGCCTTGGCAACGTCTCCGGGCATGCGCACATGAGGATAGCCTGCTCAGATGAGCTGTGAAGGCGGTGTTCTCGCGGGCGGGGCGGGCCAGCCACTCCACCGGCGAGAGTCGCCCCGTGGTTGCGGAGCAACCAGTACGCGACACCCAGGCCGCCGGGCGCGGCCGCTGCGGGACCGCTACCTCCCTGACCCGCCGCCGCTCGCGGAGCGACCCGTCCTCCGCCTCAGGCCGCCCGGCGGGCTGAGTGTCGCGCGTTGGTTGTCGGGCAACCACTGAGCGACACTCACCGTCGGCGGCGCCCGCTCATGTCCGCAGCGCGAACCCCGTCCGATGCAAAAGTAGGTGGTAAGACTTCCTACTTCTCATTAGGCTGCGGGGCATGGCCCTCGAAGACCCCGTCATCATCACCAACTCGATCTCGGGCGCGATCGCCAACCGCGATCAGTGCCCGGCGATCCCCTACACCCCCGCCGAGTACGCCGCCGAGGCGCGGCGCGTCGTCGACGAGGGAGGGGTGATGATCCACATCCACGCCCGCACGCCCGACGGCACGCCGTCCTTCGAGATCGAGGACTTCCGGGCGATCACCGACGCGATCAGGGCCGAGGTGGGGGACGCGGCGATCATCAACTACTCGACCGGCGCGATCGGCCTGTCGGTGGAGAAGCGCCTGGCCTACCTGGACGCGCTGCGTCCCGACGTGGCCGCGCTGAACATGGGGTCGCTCAACTACGCCAAGTACTCCAGGAGCCGCAAGCAGTTCGTCTTCAACACGGTGTTCGTCAACCCGTTCGACGACATCATCGCCCTGCTCAACGCGATGAACGAGTACGGGATCAAGCCCGAGCACGAGTGCTTCGACCTCGGCCACGTCGGCTCGCTGGCCCCGCTGATCGACATGGGGATCCTCAGCAAGCCGCACGTCTCCTGCGTGATGGGCGTGACCGGCGGCGTGCCGCCCACCGCGCGCAACCTCGCCGCGATGGCCGACAACGTCCCGGCGGACGGCCACTGGGGCGTCATCGGCATCTCCCGTGACCAGTGGATGCTCGTCGGTGCGGCGCTCAGCCTCGGCGGCTCGATCCGCGTCGGGCTGGAGGACAACTTCTACCTGCCGGACGGGACCATGGCCCGCTCCAACGGGGACCTGATCGCCAAGGCCCGGGAGATGACAGTCAACGCCGGCCGGCGTCCCGCCACCGTCGACGAGGCCCGCGCGCTGCTCGGCCTCACCGGGGCGGTCGCGGCATGAGCGCCGACGGCACCCTCCCCCTCTCGGGCCTCAAGGTCCTGGATCTCTCCCGGCTGCTCCCCGGCCCGTTCTGCTCCCTCATGCTCGCCGACTTCGGCGCGGACGTCATGAAGGTGGAGGACACCGGCATGGGCGACTACGTGCGCTGGGCCCCGCCCTTCCACGCGGGCGTCGAGGACAGCGCCAAGGGCGCGATGTTCCTGGCGCTCAACCGGAACAAGACCTCGGTGCGCATCAACCTCAAGGAGGACGCCGGCAAGGAGGTCCTCCTCAAGCTCGTCGCCGACGCGGACGTCGTCCTGGAGTCCTTCCGCCCCGGCGTGCTCGACCGGCTCGGCGTCGGCTACGAGGCGATGCGCGCGGTCAACCCCGGCATCGTCTACTGCGCGATCAGCGGCTACGGCCAGGACGGCCCGATGCGCGACCGCTCCGGGCACGACATGAACTACCTGGGGCTGATCGGGCTGCTCGGCCTCACCGGCGACGCGGGCGGTGCGCCGGTCCAGGCGGCCGGCCAGATCGCCGACATCGGCGGCGGCGCCCTGATGGCCGCGTTCGGCATCCTGGCGGCGCTGCGCGAGCGCGACCGAAGTGGGCAAGGGCAGTTCGTCGACGTGTCGATGGCCGACGGCGCACTGTCCTGGCTGGGCATGCCCGCCAGCACGGCGCTGGCCGGCGGCGACGTGCCGCGCCGCGGCGAGGTCGCCCTGGCCGGGCAGTTCGTCTGCTACCGGCCCTACGCCGCGTCGGACGGCTGGGTCTCGCTCGGCGCCCTGGAGCCGAAGTTCTGGCGCAACTGGTGCCTGGGCGTGGGCCGCGAGGACCTGATCGCCGGGCAGTTCGACGGCGTCGGCTCGTCCACGCACGAGGAGGTCACCGGGATCTTCGCCGCGCGGACCCGGGCGCAGTGGAGCGCGTTCGCCGCCGAGCACGACTGCTGCCTGGAGCCCGTGCTGGAGCTCGACGAGGTCCTGGAGTCCGATCTCGTGAAGGCGCGGGAGATGGTCGTCGAGCTCGACCAGCCCGGCGCGGAGCAGCCCGTCCGTCTGCTCGGCGCGCCGGTCAAGCTGTCGCGCACGCCGGCGGACGTCAACCGCCTGCCCGGCCCGGGCCTGGGCGAGCACACCGACGAGGTGCTGCGCGCCGCCGGCTACGACGACGACGCCATCGCCGCCCTGCACGCGGCGGGCGCGGTCGGGGGCGTGCCGTCCGGGGCCCAGGGGAGCTTCCTGGGGTGAACGGCGACGGCCTGCTGAAGATGAGCGAGCTGGCCGAGGCCTCCGGGGTCTCGGCCGGCACGATCAAGCACTACCTGCGCGAGGGTCTCCTCGGGTCCGGCGACGACGGGGTGGTGCGGACCAGCCGCAACATGGCCTACTACCCGCCCGAGTTCGTCGAGCGGATCCAGCTGATCAAGCGGCTGCAGGAGGAGCGGTTCATGCCGCTGCGCCTGATCCGCAAGGTGCTGGACGAGGATCCCGTGCGCGCGCAGGCGATCGTCGACACCGAGGACCGCATCATCGAGCGCACGCTGGCCCGGCGGGGCGGGAACGAGCGGATGCCGGTCGCCGAGGCGCTCGAGCGCTACGCCGTCCCGCTGGACGCCCTGGACCGGCTGGCCGAGCTGGGGATCCTCAGCCCGGACGAGCAGGGGTACGAGGGCGACGACGTGGCGATGATCGAGGCGCTCAGCCGTTTCCGCGCGGGCGGCTACGACGAGTCGCTCGGGTTCACGGTCTACGAGACGCTGCGCTACCGCGAGGCGCTGCAGCCGCTGGTGGAGGAGGAGGTCCGCGCGCTGCTCGACCGCCTCGCCGGCTCCGGGGAGATCGACGAGGACCAGGCGGTGGAGATCATCGTCGCGGGCACCGAGCCCCTGCGCGAGCTGATCGGCGCGATGCACAGCAAGCTGCTGATCGCCGAGCTGCGCCGCCAGCGCGGCGCCTGACTCACCACTTGGCGGTGTGGTCCTCCATCACGCCGTAGCCGGTGGCCAGCTCCCCGGCGCCCGGGAGCGTGCCCGTGAACGTCCCGAAGGGCTGGCGGTAGTGGCTGGCGATCAGGCCGTAGTCGCTGGTCTGCCCGCGCTCGGACTCGATCGCGCAGCGCAGCTCGCCGCCCTCGCGGAACGTGCAGCCGGCGAGGTCGTCGAGGAAGCGGACCGGGCCGACCTCGTGGGGCTGGCCGTCGACCCACACCGTGCGCTCGCTGGCCGAGAGCGCGTCGTGCACGCCGTCCACGAGGTTCCAGGTGACGGCGCGGCCGTCGGTGAGGGTGCCGACGCCGGCGGACCACTTCCACGCGGTGCGGCGGGCGTGGTAGCCGGCCGAGTCGTCGATCAGGCCCGGCGCGTCGAACGCGCGGGGGACCCCGTCGACGTGGATCGTGCCGGTGACCCGGATCGGCAGCTTGCGCGTCCAGATGTACTGCGATCCGTGGGGACTGGTGACCTCCATGGCGGTCGCGTCCGTGGTCAGCTCGTCGGTGCGCAGGTCCAGCCGCACCCGCTTGGTGCGCGCGCGGAGGTGGCCGGCACCGGCGTCGACCATGCCCGCCCGCAGCGACACCGCGTCGATCAGCTCGCGCCGCACGCGGTCCCACACGCCGACGAACGCCTGGCCGGCCGGACCGACGTGGACGGACGCCGCGCAGAGCATGAGGTCCTCGCCGTACGCCCCCACGTACCGCCACGTCTTGCGGGGGCGGCCGCCCCGCAGCAGGGGCATCGAGGCGGGCGGGACGGGAACGCCGAGCGCTCCGGGCGGACGGTGCCCGTCGTCGCGGAGCGGAAGTGTGTCGAGCATCGTGGCTATCCTCCCATCCATCCCGGTTGACTGACGAGTCAACCCGTCCCGCTCCGAGGTCATCTCCATCCGCGTAGCCGCCCTTCAGCTCACCGCCACCGACGACGTCTCGCGTAACCGCGCGACCGCCGATCGGCTCGTGCGCGCGGCCGCCGCCGACGGGGCGGAGCTCGTGGTGCTGCCGGAGAAGTGGACGGTCCTGGGCTCGCCCGAGGCGCTCCGGGCCCACGCCGAGCCGCTCGACGGGCCCGCGATCTCGTGGGCGCGCGCCGTCGCCGCCGAGCTGGGGATCGACCTCGTGGCCGGCTCGATCGCCGAGCGCGTGCCCGGCGAGGACCGCCTGCGCAACACGTCGGTCCACGTCGGCCCCACCGGGGAGATCGAGGCGACCTACCGCAAGATCCACCCGTTCGACGTCGAGGTCGACGGGCGCGTGTACCGCGAGTCCGACGTCGACGCGCCGGGCGACGAGATCGTCCTCACCCGCACCGCTGGCGGCGTCCCCGTGGGCCTGTCCGTCTGTTACGACGTGCGCTTCCCGGAGCTGTACCGGATCCTCGCGGTGCGGGGCGCCCGGATCCTGCTCGTGCCCGCCGCGTTCACGGTCGCCACCACGCGCGACCACTGGGAGACGCTGATCCGCGCCCGCGCGATCGAGAACCAGGCGTTCGTCGTCGCCCCGAACCAGTGGGGCGAGCACGCGCCGGGCCTGCGCACCGGCGGCCGTTCGCTGATCGTCGACCCGTGGGGCGTCGTGCTGGCCCAGTGCGCTGACGGTGAGGGGCACATCACGGCCGACCTGGACCTCGCCGCGCAGGATCGCGTCCGCCGCGACCTGCCCGCGCTGCGCAACCGCCGGCCCGACACGTACGTGTGGCCGGCCGAGGCGTCCGTCTGATGGCGTCCACTCCGAAGGGCGCCGCGGCGACCGACAAGCGGCGGCTCATCCTCGACGCCGCCGTGCGCGTGTTCGCCCGCCAGGGGTACGGCGGCTGCCGCGTGTCGGACATCGCCGACGAGGCGGGCGTCGCCTACGGCCTCGTCTACCACTACTTCCGCAGCAAGGACGCGGTGCTCGACACGCTCTTCCTCGAGCGGTGGAACGTCCTGGTGGAGATGATCCGCGACGTGGAGCGCCGCCCCGGACCGGTCGCCCAGAAGCTGCACGCGGTCGCCGGGTTCATCATCGACTCCTACCGCTACGACCCCGACCTGATGAAGGTCATCATCGTCGAGGTCACGCGCGCCGCCAACACGTTCGGGCGTACGCACCTGCAGGAGATCCGCGAGGCCTACCGGGCGATCGCCGACATCGTCGAGGACGGCCAGCGGCGCGGCGAGCTGCGCGACGACATCACCGCGGAGTTCGCCGCGATGGCCTTCTACGGGGCGATCGAGCAGGTGCTGACGGGCTGGATCTTCGACGTGTTGCCCGAGACCGACGATGGGTACGACGAGGCCAAGACGTTCATCGTCGCGACCATCTGCGACGGCCTCCGCCACGGCTCCCCGACAACGAGCGACTAGGATCACGACCGATGAAGGACAACGAACTCGTCAAGCGCCTCACGTGGGCCGGCCTGCTGTGGGGCCTGGAGCTGGCCGCCGCGGCCGCCACCGCCCGCCTCGCCACCCTGATCTGGACCCGCCTGTACGGCGAGGAGCCGCCGAAGTGACCGATACTCCGCCCTTCACCCCGGCCGGCGCCGCGCCCCCCGTGGCGCCGCCGTCCCCGGCCGAGCGCCCCGAGGTGCTCGTGGGCGCCGCCTTCGCCAGCGGCGTCGTCCTGGCCCTCCTCCTGAAGCGGGCCGGCCGTGTCTCCTGATCCCACGCCGACGGGCTCCACGCAGGAGATCTCCAAGGCGATCGCCGAGATCAGCGAGCGCGCGCAGGTCCTGATCCGCGACGAGATCGAGCTGGCCAAGCTCGAGGTCACCGGCAAAGCCAAGACGATCGGCAAGGGCGCCGCGGTCGGCGTCGCCGCGGGCGTGTTCGCCATCTTCGCGATCTCCCTGATCCTCTCCGGCTTCGCGTGGCTCGCCTGGTACCTGCTGCCCGTCCCGGACAACGCGTACTTCTGGGGCTTCTTCCTGGTCGCCGGCGTGCTGCTCGTCTTCGCCGGGCTCGCGGGCTGGTTCGCTGCGCGGGCGCTGCAGACCAAGCCGACGCCGGACATGGCGATCGAGGAGGCCCAGCGGATCCGCGAGACCATCGAACACCCGGGCGTCACGATGCCGGGCACGGGTGGGGGGGACGGTCTCACCGCGTCCGGCCCCGCCGTCCCGGCCGGCCCCCCGGTCCCGCTCGGTCCCGGCGGCGCGCCCGTGCCCTCGGGCCTCAGCGTGCCCCCCGGCACCCCCGGTCCGCCGGCGCCCGGCGTGGCCCCGCCGCCGACGCCGGTGACGCCGCCCGCGCCGCCGGCCAAGGATCCGCAACCGCCCACCGACGGAGACGCCTGACATGGCCCAGTCGCAGCCCCAGCCGTACGTCCCGCCGCGTCCGCAGCGCTCGGCCGCGGAGATCCGGGCGTCGATCGAGGCCAACCGCCAGGAGCTGGCCGGTTCCCTGGCCCGCCTCAAGGGCGAGGTCACCGAGATCACCGACTGGCGCAAGCAGGTCACCCGCCACCAGCCGCAGGTCCTGGCCGGTGCCGCCGTCGCGGGCTTCGTGCTCGCCGGGGGCATCGCGGCGATCGGCGGGGTGCTCACCCGCCGGCGTCGCCGCCGCGCCCTGTGAGGTCGCGGGAGCGCCTGCGCCGGCGGACGGCCGCCCTGCGCACCCGTCTGGCCGACGCCGTCCGTCCCGCCGCTCCCGTCTCCCCGCCGGCTCCGGAGCCGGCTCCTGAACCGGTCGCCGCGCCGGCGCTCCCGCCCGGGGACGTCCCGGCGATCGCCGCGCTCGTCGCGGCCCTCGACGGCCGTGAGCGCCCGACGCTGACCCAGGCCACCGTCCGGGTCTGCCTGATCGTCATCGCCGCGGTGGCGTCGGTCTACGTCGTCTACCTGGTCAGCGACGTCCTGGTCCTCGTGTTCATCGCCGGCTTCCTGGCCGTGGCGCTCGGGCCGCCGGTCGACTGGATGGTGCGCCACCGGGTGCCGCGGGTCCTGGCGATCCTGGCGATGTACCTCGGGCTGCTCGCCGGCGTGTTCGGCATCGGGCTGCTCGTCGTCCCGCCGGTCGTCACCGGGGTCGACCACCTCGCCCGCGACCTGCCCGGCTACATCGACGACCTGCGCGACAACAAGACGGTGCGGGACTTCGACGAGAAGTACTCGATCTCCGAGAAGCTCAAGGAGCAGGCCGAGGCGCTGCCCGAGCGCGTGGGGGACGCCGCGTCGGCCCTGCAGTCGGTGACGATCGGCGCGTTCTCGGCGGCGACCAAGGTCATCACCGTGCTCACCCTCACGTTCTTCCTGCTGCTGGAAGGCGGGCGGATCCTCGATCTCTTCGCGCGCATCCGCGGGCCCGCGCACGAGCCGCGGCTGCGGCGCATCTCCAACGACGTCTACCGGTCGGTCTCGGGCTACGTCGCCGGCAACCTCATCATCAGCCTGTGCGCGGGCCTGTCGACGTTCGTGACGCTGGAGCTGCTCGAGGTGCCGTTCGCGGCGCCGCTCGCGGTTCTGATGGCCTTCCTGGACCTGATCCCGCTCATCGGGGCGACGATCGCCGGCGTGGTCATCGCGCTGGTCACGCTGTTCCACGACTTCCCGACGGCGACGATCGTCTGGCTGATCGTGCTCGTCGCCTACCAGCAGGTGGAGAACAACGTGCTCCAGCCGGTGGTCTACCGGCGGACCGTCGACGTGTCGCCGCTGATCACGATCATCGCCGTGCTCGTCGGCGCGACCCTGCTCGGCGTGCTCGGCGCGCTGCTGGCCATCCCCATCGCGGCCGCGCTGCAGATCGTGCTGCGGGACTTCGCCGACATGCGCGGGTTCCCGCACGCGGCGGGGGCGGAGACGGTCGCGGCCGAGGGTGCGGCGGCGGGCGGCGGCGAGCCGGCCCCGCCCGGTCCGGCCGTCTAGCGCAGGAGCGCGGCCGGCAGGCCGCAGACGCCCAGGAGCCCGGGACCCGTGTGGGTGCCGATGACCGGCCCGATCTCCGAGACGTTCACGGGGTCGGTGCCGAAGATCTCGCGGCCCCGCTCGGCCAGGCGCTCGGCCTCCTCGGGGGCCTGGATGTGCTGGATGATCCAGCCGTCGGCGCCGTCGGCGTGACGGGCCTCGAGGTAGGCGACCATGCGCTCGAAGGCCCGCTTGCTCGTGCGGACCCGCTCGATCGGCGTGATCTCCCGCTCGACGGTGAGGATCGGCTTGATCTTCAGCGCGCCGCCGAGCCACGCCTGGGCGCTGCCGATACGGCCGCCGCGCCGCAGGAACTCCAGCGTGTCGAGCGAGAACCAGATCTTCACGGTGTCGCACGCCTCCTGGACGCGCTCGGCGACCAGCCGCACGTCGTGGCCCGAGCGGGCCGCGGCCGCGCCGGCGAGGACCGGACCGCCGAGTCCGGCGCAGGTCGAGCCCGAGTCGATGACCTCGATGACGGGACCGCCGCCGCCACGCTCGCCGACCGCCTCGGCGGCCGCCTGGCGGGCGGACTCCACGGTGCCGGAGATGGCGCCGGAGATGTGGACGGAGACGATGTCGTGGCCGGCCTCGACCAGCGGCCGGTAGACGGCCAGGAAGTCGCCGATGGAGGGCTGCGAGGTGGTCGGCAGGCCCTCGGAGCGGCGCAGGCGCTCGTAGAAGGCGTGGTAGTCCGGCATGTCCGACTCACGCTCGTGCCGATCGCCGTCGTTGACCCACAGGCTGACCTCGTGGATCCCCTGGTCGGCGACCAGCTCACGGGAGAGGTAGTGGGTCGTGTCGGTGACGATGGCGACGGGCGGCATGGGCGGAGCCTAACCGTCAGCGACCGCCGCTCGCCGGGAGCCGGACCCCGGGGTGGGGACGCTGGCCCCGGGGCGGGCAGCGCGGGGGCCTACACTCAGGGGCGTGGGCTGGACGCTGGTCACCGGAGCGACGGGTCTCGTGGGCTCGTGGGTCGCGCGCATGCTGGTCGAGCGCGGCGACGACGTGCGCCTGGCCGTCGCTCGCGACGCGCCGCTCGAGAACGTCGCCGGCTTGGACGCCGAGCGGGTGCCGTGCGACCTGCTCGACCGCCGGGCGATCCGCCGCGCGCTGCGCGACGTGGACCGGGTGTTCCACTGCGCCGGCACGTCCGACATGCGCATGAGCGCCGACGAGCTGTACCGCGTCAACGCGATCGGCACCCGCGTCGTGTGCGAGGAGGCGCTGCGCGCGGGCGTGTCGCGCTTCGTGCTCACGTCCTCGGCGGCGGCGGTCGGCCCCGCCCAGCGCGGATCCACCGCGGACGAGACGCAGCCCTACCGCGCCGGGGCGCTCAACCTCGCGTTCGTCGACAGCCGCCACGAGGCCGAGGTCCAGGCCCTGCGCGTGGCGGCGGCAGGGCTGCCGCTGGTCATGGTCAACCCGACCTGGGTCTTCGGCCGGGGTGACGTGGAAGGCGCGTCCACCGACGTGGTCCGCCGCTTCCTGGCCCGGGAGATCCCCGCCTACGTCGACGGTGCGCTGAACATCGTCGACGCCGAGGACGTGGCCCGCGGCCACCTGCTCGCCGACGAGCACGGCACGGTGGGGGAGCGCTACCTGCTCGGCAACCGCAACTTCACGATGGACCGCCTCTTCGCCGACCTCGCGCGGCTGTCGGGCGTCGAGCCGCCGGCGGTCAAGCTGCCCGCCCCCGCCGCGCTGCTGCTGGCCGAGACGGTGGGCCGGGTGCCGGGCGGCCCGGCGGTGAGGGCCGACGAGGTCCGCGCCGCCTCGCAGTGGTGGGCCTACCGCTCGACGAAGGCCAAGCGCGACCTGGGCTGGAAGCCGTCGCACCACGAGGACACGCTGGTGACCACCATCGCCTGGTACCGGGAGCGCGGGGCCGGCCGGTTGGCCCCGGCGGGGTCCCGTCAGCCCCTGGCGCTGCGCGTGACGGGGCGCGGCCTGCGCGAGGTCACCGGCCTGGCGGGACGGCTGCTCCCGTGAGCGCCGCGCGCCTCTACCGCTGCCGCACCCCCACGGACCGCCTGTGTCCCTGCGGTCGCGTCGCCCGCGCCCTGCGGGCCGGCGGCTACGACGTCGTCGAGGAGCGCGTCCCCTGGCGCAAGGGGGACCGCGCCGAGGTGCGGGCGCTGTCGGGCCAGGACCGCGTGCCGCTGGTGGTGATCGGCGGCGAGGTCATCTGCGACTCCCACCGGATCGTCGACTACCTCGAGACGTCGAGGGCCGGCGCCAGCAGCTGAGCGATCGCGTCGCGGTCCACCGGCTCCGCGACGCCGCGCTCGGTGACCAGCGCGGTCACCAGCGACGCGGGCGTCACGTCGAACGCGGGGTTGCGCACCGCGACGTGCTCGAGGGTGGTCGGCGTGCCCAGCACGCGGCGCACCTCGTCCGGGTCGCGCTCCTCGATCTCGATCGCCCCGCCGTCCGGCGTGGCGGGATCGACGGTCGAGGTGGGCCCGGCGACGACGAAGGGGACGTCGGAGGCCCGCGCGGCCAGGGCCAGGCCGTACGTGCCGACCTTGTTGGCGACGTCGCCGTTGGCGGCGACGCGGTCGCAGCCCACGATCACGGCGTCCACCTCGCCTCGCGCGATCAGCCCGGCGGCGGCGCCGTCGGCGATCAGCGTGCAGGGGATGCCGGCCCGGTCCAGCTCCCAGACGGTGAGGCGTGCGCCCTGGAGCAGCGGCCGGGTCTCGCACGCGAGCACCGAGATCGGCGCCCCACGCGCGCCGTCGCCGCCCGCCCCGCCCTCGGCCCGGCGGTGGAGCTCCCGGATCACCGCCAGCGCCGAGCCCTCGCCGCCCGTGGCCAGCGCGCCGGTGTTGCAGATCGTGAGGATGCGGGACGCCCCGGCCAGGCGGTCGGCCCCGGCCGTGGCCGTCGCGGCGCTGGCGGCGTCCTCCTCGGCGTGCAGGGCCTGCGCGGCGCCCCGCGCCACGCCGGCGATCGTCGCGGGCCCGGAGGCCAGGCAGGCGGCGTGCACGCGGTCGACGGCGTGCGCGAGGTTGACGGCGGTCGGCCGGGCCCCGCGCAGCTCCTCCGCGCCGCGCTCCAGGGCGCCGAGCCCGGGCTGGGCCATGACCTCCATCGCCAGGCCGTAGGCGGCCGCGATCCCGATCAGCGGGGCGCCGCGCACCGCCAGGCGGCGGATGGCCGCAGCGGTGTCCGCCGCGCCGGTCAGCGTCAGCCATTCCTCCCGGAACGGCAGCAGCGTCTGGTCGAGCAGGTGGAGCGTGCGGCCGTCCCAGCGCAGAGCGACGGGAGGGGCCGCGCGAGGCGCGCCGTTGGGCATCGCCGGGATGGTAGAGGCCGGGTCGATGTGAACGGGACGAGAAACGCCGCTCGACCTGGCGCGGACGGGGCGCCGGATGCTCTAGCCTCCGGCGCCCGTGCGCCACCTCTCCGCCCTGACCACCCTGGCCGTGATCGTCGTGATCGCCGCCCTTCCGTCCACGGCGGCGGCCGAAGGCGCGCCCACGATGCCTCTGAGCAGCGTGACCAAGGGCATGCGCTGCACCGCTGACACGGTGATCTCCGGCACCGACATCGTCTCGTTCGACGCCGACGTCGTGGACATCGTGACCGGGCCCAACGATGACGACGCCCGCATCCTGATCCAGGTGTCCGGCCCCAACGTCGCGGACACCGGTATCGCCGAGGGCATGTCCGGGTCGCCGCTCTGGTGTCCGACGGCCGACGGCGGGCGCGCGATCGCCGGCGCCGTGTCCGCCGGGACGGGGGACTACGGCAACGTCAAGGGTTACGCCACGCCGATCGCCGCGGTGCTCGGCATGCCGGTCGACCCGCCGGCCAGCGCGCGTCGTGACGACGCCGCGCTGCGGGCCGCCCGGCCGCTGAACGGCCCGCTGACCGTCAGCGGGTTCTCCGATCCCGTCGCCGCCGCGCTGCGCCGTGCCGCGACGAAGGCGGGCCGCCAGCTCGTCACCACGCCCCGCGCCGCGGGCGCGGCGGCCATGCCGCCGCAGACGCTGCGTCCGGGCTCGTCGGTCTCCGCCCTCTACGCGGGCGGCGACTTCCCGATGGGCGGCGTCGGCACGGTCACCTACACCGACGGCGACGCCGTGTGGGCGTTCGGCCATCCGATGGACGGCTCGGGCCGCCGCGCCCTGGGGCTCGGCGACGCCTACGTCTACACCGTCGTCAACAACCCGATCGGCGCGGAGGGGCTCGTCTCCTACAAGCTCGCCGCCCCGGTCAACACGCTCGGCACGATGACCAACGACGGTCCCAACGCCATCGCGGGCCGGGTGGGGAAGCTGCCGACGATGATCCCGGTGACCGTCACCGCCAAGGACGCCGATCGCGGCACGACGCTCGCGTTCCACGAGCAGATCGCCGACGAGCGTCAGCTGGGCAACCCGACCGGCCTGTCGATCCTCGGGGCCATCGCGCCGTCGATGGTCGCCGAGGCGGCGTGGGAGACGCTGCAGGGCAACCCCAGCCAGCAGTCCGGCGACATGTGCGTGACGATCACGCTCGCCTCGCGCAAGAAGCCGGCCAAGTTCTGCAACCACTACGTGGGGGCCTACCCGGGCTCCCGGGCGGTCGGCATGTCGGCGATGTCGAGTGACGTCAGCCAGGCGCTCTCGCTGCTCGACAGCTACGAGTTCGGCTTCCCGACGATCACGGGCGTGAACGTCGCGCTGACGCTGACCCGCGATCGCACGGAGGCCACGTTGGTGTCGGCCAAGCCGATCGGGCCGGTGCGGTCGGGCAAGGTCGCCAAGGTGCGGCTGGGCTTCCGGACGCTCGGGACGGGCAAGAAGGGCACCCGCGTCGTGAAGATCCGGGTCCCGCGGGACGCGGGGCGCGGTCTGCGCTACCTCTCGTTCACGGGGACGAACCCTGACGTGCCGTTCAACGCGTCCTCGGGCGGCGGCGGCGAGGACGACATCTCGTTCGACCTGTCGGACCTGCTGGAGATGATGGGCGGCAGCGGGGACGACCGGCCGGAGAAGCTCGACGAGATCCTCGCCGCGATCACCGATCTGCACCGGGACACGGGGATCGCCGTGGACGTCAAGAAGCGCCTGACCCCGAAGCGGTCAAGCTCCGAGGCCGAGGCGGAGGCCGAGTACGAGGCGATGCTCGCCGAGGTGACCGGCGCCGCCGCCGCGAGCCAGCGGGTGCTGAAGAAGGAGAAGTTCCTGATCAGCGGTCAGACGTCCGTGCGGGTCCGCATCCGCTGAATCGGCGGGGCCGTAGAAGGTCCCCCACGCCGCAGGTGTCGGCCTCTGGCCGATACCTGCAATTGAACTGCGGGTGATGCGAGCGCCGGCCCCCCAGGGCCGGCGCATCGCGTCAGCCTCAGTTCAACCGGTTTTCGATGCTCATCGGCGCCGGGGTCGCAGCGACCTCGGGGGCGACCGGCTCCTCGCCGGCCTCCTCGACGCCGAGCACGTCGGCGAGCTCGCCGGACTCGTACATCTCGGCGACGATGTCGGCGCCGCCGACCAGCTCGCCGTCCACGAACAGCTGCGGGATGGTCGGCCACCCGGAGATCGCCGACAGCTCCTGGCGGATCCGCGGGTCGGGCAGGATGTCGACGGCCGCGAACGGCGCGTGCAGCGCCTGCAGGGCGCCGACCGTCCGGGCGGAGAAGCCGCACGCCGGGGCGTCGGGGTTCCCCTTCATGAAGAGGATCGTGGGGTTCTCGGCGATCGCCTCGGCGATCGCGGTGCGGATGGGGTTGTCGGGCTGATCGCTCATGGGGTCTCCGTCTTGAGCTGGAGGGCGTGGATCGCGCCGCCGGGTTCGCCGGGGCCGAGGGTGTCGTACACGAGGCGGTGCTGCTGCACACGGCCGAGACCGACGAAGGCCTCGGCCACCACCCGTGCGCTGAAGTGGACGTCGTCCGGGCTCTCGACCTCGACCCGGGCTCCCGGGATGCCGTTCTCGATGCTCCGGCGGACGTCTTCTGCGGTGGGCATCGATACAGAGTAGCCACCTGGAGCACTCGCTATACTTCCTGAAGTCATGAGCACCACAGAGGTCACCTACACCGCCAAGGGCATCACGATCACCGATCACGGTGCCGAGAAGGTCCATGAGTTCCTCACCGCGCAACAGGCGGACGTCGACACGGCGGGCCTGCGCGTCGGGGTGAAGGGCGGAGGGTGCTCCGGCTTCCAGTACCAGCTCGCGTTCGACCAGAAGCGCGACGGCGACGTGGTGTTCGAGACCCACGGCCTCAAGCTCCTCGTCGACGGGCCGAGCCTGCCCTACGTGGACGGCTCGACGATCGACTACGTCGAGTCCCTCCAGGGCGCCGGCTTCCAGGTGAACAACCCGAACGTCGTGGCGGCGTGCGGGTGCGGCTCCTCCTTCCGCGTCGCGGAAGAGGAGCAGGTCTCCGCCGTCTAGCGCCCTTCGGGGCGGGCCACGGCAGGGCGGAGGTACCGTTGCGCGCCAAGATCGCTTGACGCCCTGACCCATCCACGTCACGATCGAGCGCCGTTACGGAAACACGATCGCGTCCGGACTGCAGAAGCGCCGCACGAGAAAGTCGACGCTCTTGATGACTTCGCACTTCGTCCGCAACCTCCGCCTTCGATGGGCGGGCGCTTCGATGGTCGTTGTCTCCGTTCTCCTCGCCGGCTTGATGCTTCCGGTGGCCTCGGCGGACGCTCGGTCAGCTCCCGGGTATTGCGGTCCGGTTCGAGCGGAGCCGTCGTTGGCCCAGCTCAACCTCACCGTCACCAAGCTCTTGGCGGTGCGTGCGACGGCCGCGGACCACCGTGTGTTGCGCCGTTCGGTGTCTGCGTTGCGCGGCGCCGCCAAGCGGGCCGGGGCATCGACGCGACGGCAGTTCGTCGGCGCCTACGCTCCACTCGTGCAGATCGACCGCGCGGGCACGTTGTCGATCGCGTCGGCCCGACGACTGCAGCGCGGTTTCGGCTCGCTGGCCCGGGGGGCAGGCACGCGTTGCAATCTGCCCACGCTGGCCATCGTCCCTGACGCCAAGTCGGCTGGGACGATGGCGCGCACGAGCGGCGCGGATCGCCGCAGCATCCAAGCCCTCCGGCTGGCGATCCCTCGTGCCGGAACGGACATCACGCTCTGCGCGGGGTCCCCCGACGGGCGCGTCTCGATTCCCGACAACTTCATCGTCGACGCGTGTTGGGACGGCTCGACGCTCAGGGTCAAGAACCGCACCAACCTCGTGCAGCAGATCGGGGTTGGCGGCTCGGTCGGTGCCCCGGGCCGCACGGGCTCCGCCCCGCAGGAGTTGGCGAGCTGGGTCGTCGAACGACTTACGGACGAGACAGTGCTGCCGCCGACCTACGGCGCCACGATGTCCGTCGGCGATGGCGCCGGATCGCTTTCGGTCTCGCCCGCGGCAACGCACGTGCTCGAGCTCTACGGGATCTCGAAGGTCGTGTCCGGCTTCATTCCCTGGGATCCTGCGATCGCAAATGACGTGGCTCAGCTGGTGCAGTCGCTCGATGCCTCCATCGCGGAGGCGCGCAACTGTCTGAACGGCGCCAATGTGTTCAAGAAGGTCGTCTGCTCGGCCTCGTTCTCGGTCTCTGCCGGTGCGGCGGTGACCTCCTTCGGCGTCAGTGCCGGCATCACGTTCATCAAGAACGGTGCCCTCAAGCGAGTAGTGAGCGTTCTCTGGGGACTCATCCAAGAAGGCAAGTTCATCGGAGACACGTTCGGGGACATCATCACGCGTTCCACGACCCGTCTCTCCATCGGCGCCGCCGAGAGACCTTCTCCGAGCCCAGTCCCGAGCGCTCCGGCTACCCCGGGTGGTTCCACGCCCGCGCCCGGTCCGTCCGCTCCGCCCTCGCCGGCCACGATCGCCGAGCAGCAGGGACATCACGGCGTGAACACCTTCACCAATTACCACAACGCGTCGGGCATGGGACCGCGGATCGATCCCGGTAGCTGGGTGCAGGTCTCCTGCAAGGTCTACGACCCGACGATCGTCAGTGTGAACCCGGACGGGTACTGGTATCGCATTGCGTCCGGGCCCTGGAACAACGCCTATTACTCCCCGGCGAACACGTTCATGAACGGTGATCCGTGGTCCGGTCCTTACTCGCGCAATACCGACTTCGCTGTGCCCAACTGCTGAACTCCCGGTGATGGCGGGCCGGGAGACGTCGCTCCCGGTCGTGCGAGTGTCAGCCTCCGGGCCGGGGGCTAGCTGCGGTCGCCGCCGGCGGCGTCGTGCATGTGGTCGACGTCGACCAGCTTGACGCGGGGGCGGCCGTGGGGCTCGCCCAGGCCCACCTCGTGGGCGTCGATGTTCTGCCAGCCGCCCCAGTCGACCACGCGCTCGACGTCGGCGCCGAGCCAGTCGCCGGCCACCGGCTCGTCGATCGCCGGGGTGGGGAGGGCGCCCGCGTCGCGGTCGGCCAGGAGCTGCGCCACCGTGTCGGCCGCGTCCTTCTTGTTCGTGCCGATGACGCCGCTGGGCCCGCGCTTGATCCAGCCGACGACGTACTCGCCGCGCTGGGTCTCGCCGTGCTCGTCGGTGACGCGGCCGGCCTCGTTGCGGATCAGCCCGCGCTTCTCGTCGAAGGGGATGCCGGCGACGGGGACGCCGCGGTAGCCGATCGAGCGGATGACCAGGCCGGCGGGGATCTCCTCCTCCACGCCGGTCGGCACCGCGCTGAAGCCGCCGCGGCCGTTGTCCTCGATGCGGTTGACCGACACGCGCACCGCCTCCACCCGACCGTCGCCGAGCAGGGCGATAGGGGAGCGCAGGAAGCGCAGGACCACGCGGTGGGAGTGCCCGGAGGCCTCCCGCTCGGCGTAGGTCTGCAGGATCTCCACGTTGCGGCGGGAGGTGATGTCGGCCTCGTCGCCGGCCAGCCAGGCAGCGGACAGCTCGTCGGGCAGCGCCTCGTCCGCGGGGACGATGATGTCGGCGCGCGTCAGCTCGCCCAGCTCGCGCAGCTCGGGGTTGGTGAACGCGGCCTGGGCGGGGCCGCGGCGGCCCAGCAGCGTGACCTGCTCCACCGAGGAGGCGGCCAGCGCCTCCATCGCGTGGTCGGCCGTGTCGGTGGCGCGGACCTCGTCGGGATGCAGCACGAGCATCCGGGCCACGTCGATGGCCACGTTGCCGTTGCCGATGACCACCGCGTCCTTGACCGACAGGTCGTAGTCGCGGTCGGCGTGGTGGGGGTGGCCGTTGTACCAGGACACGAACTCCGTGGCCGGATGCGAGCCCGGCAGGTCCTCGCCGGGGATCCCCAGCTTGTTGTCGTCGCTGGTGCCCATCGCGTAGACGACGGCGTGGTAGCGGTCCAGCAGCTGCTCGCGGGTCACGTGCTGGCCCAGCTCGACGCCGCCGAAGAAGCGGAAGTTCTCGTCGCGCGCGGTCTTGTCGAAGACGCGGGTGACCGCCTTGATCTTCGGGTGGTCGGGGGCCACGCCGGCGCGCACCAGGCCGAAGGGGGTGGGCAGGACGTCGTAGAGATCGACCGCGAAGCCCTCCTTGAGGAGCATTCCGGCGGTGTAGAAGCCCGAAGGGCCCGCTCCGATCACGGCGGCACGGTTCGTCATCGCTTCAGCTTTCCATTTCTCGATCGGGCTACGTCGGCTCGTTGTCCAGCGACCGCCACAGCAACCGGCAGGCGGCGGTCCGGTACGGCGCCCAGCGGGCGGCCAATGCCTCCAGCTCGGCGGGGGTCGGCATGGCCTCGAGCCCGTAGGCCAGCTGCGCGCCCTTGCGCACGCCCAGGTCGCCGACGGCCAGCACGTCGGGCCGGCCGAGCTGGAACATGAGGAACATGTGGGCCGTCCACACGCCGACGCCCTTCACGGCGGTCAGCTCGCGCACGATCGTCTCGTCGTCGAGCTCGTCGAAGCGGTCCAGCTCCAGCTCGCCGCTCAGCACGTGCTCGGCCAGCGACCGCAGGTAGGTCACCTTCGCCCGCGACAGTCCCGCCGCGGCGCGCAGCTCCTCGGGCTCGGCGTCGAGCACCTGCTCGGGCGACGGGGCGTCGCCCCCGAAGTAGTCCAGCAGTCGTCCGTAGATCGAGCGGGCCGCCTTGGTCGACAGCTGCTGGCCGACGATCGCCCGCAGCAGCGCGGTGTACGGCGCGTTGCGCACCGTGGCGGTGGGGCCGGCCGTGTCGTCGGTGGCGTCGACGGCGGGGGGCGGCCCGATCCGCTCCAGGAGCGCGGCCAGCACGGGGTCGGCCTCGGCCAGGTGGGCGTAGGCCGCGCCGAGGTCGGCGCCGGCGGGCTGGGTGCCGGCCGCGGGGCGCCGGGCCATCGTCAGACGGCCGGGAGGGAGGCGTCGACCGTGAACGCCTCGCCGTCGAGGGCGATCAGCGCGCGCTCCACGGACGTGGAGATGCAGGTGAAGGACGGCGTGTCGCGCTTGGTGTACGCCGACGCCTCGGTGGTGCGCAGGCGCTGCACGAGGTCCAGGAACGCCCCGGCGTCGTTCGTGTCGAACGCGACCACGAACTCCTGGTCGTCGAGGCCGAACGAGTACGTGGTGTGGTTGTCCACGGTCGGGTACTCGCGGCCCACGGCGATGTGCTCCTGCATGATCCGCCAGCGCTCCTCGGCGGGCTTGCCGTACCACTCGCGCGTCTTCACGAACGGGTAGACGAAGAGGTACTTGCCCTTGAAGCGCCGCGGGATGGTGCGCGACTCCTCCGAGTACTCCGACGCCTTGCGCAGGCCCAGGAACGAGTAGGGCTGCTCGGCCCAGGACATGAGGCCGCTCTGGGAGAGGACGACGTGGAACTCGTGGATGCGGTCGAGGTTCTCGGCCTCCATCACGAGCATGACGTCCACGTCCGCGCGCGTGCCGACGAGCGAGAACGCCTGCAGCAGGTGGTCCTCGCCGAAGTCGGCGCACGCGGCGAGGAACTCCTGCTTGTGCTCGGCGCGCACGGCGGGGTCGAGGCGGCGCCAGGCCGGGTCGAGCCGCAGGAACGTGTACTTGACGAAGTGTCGATCGGCCATGGATTTCCCGCTTCTGGTCGGCTCGTTCGGGGACGTGAAGGCAGGCGACGAAGCCTGGAGCAAGAATAGAGAGCCTGATGTCCCGCCTTCGCCCGGCGGTGCTCGCGCTCTTCGCGGTGAGCATCGCCCTCCTCGCCTGTCTGCCCTCCGTGGCGGTCGCCGCCGACGGCGGGCGCGGCGAGCCCGGCGGACCTGGTGCCACGCGGGCGATCCTGGCGTTCCTGCCCGACCGGGATCGGGGGGAGGAGCAGCCCCAGCCCGGCGATCCGGGGTTCGACCCGCCCGCGATCCTCGCCACCCTGAACTCCGAGCCGACGCTCGCGCTGGGCCTCAGCAGCGCGACCCAGGGGCGCTACGAGCAGGCCCAGGCGCTGCTCGACATCGGCCAGGGCACGCGCGTGTCCACGGCGGCCTACTCGCCGCGCTCGGCCCCCGGGCTCGTCTTCTACCACGACCCCGGCATGCCCGGAGCCCTGTTCCAGGGGTTCCTCGACGCCAAGGACCGGGCGGCCAGCGCCCCGGCGGACATCGTCCCGGGCCTGCTCGGTCAGAGCGTCCCGGGGGGCACGGCGTACGCGGGCGTCAGCGACCGCACGAACATCGAGGCGCTGGCCGCGGTGAACGAGGCGGGGCGGATCGACCTCGTCTCCCTCGGCCACAGCGACGACGTGGCCGATCGGGCGCTCGGCCTGCTCGCCCGCAAGCGCTTCGTCGTGGCCGGCCTGCCCACCGCCCAGGAGGGCGCTCGCCAGCTGGAGGCGCTCCTGAAGGGCGCGCCGGCCGACACGATGGTCATCGCGATGCAGACCCCGCCGGACGTCGGCTCGCCCCGCCTGCTGCCCACCGGCGTGCGCGGGCTGGGCGCGGTCGGCGCGCTGACGTCGACGACGACGCACCTGGACGGGATCGTCGCGGGGATCGACGTGCTGCCGACCGTGCTCGACCAGCTCGGCGTCCCCGTGCCCGACAGCGTCAAGGGCCAGCCGATGCGGGTGGAGGGCGCGCGTGACCAGGGTGCGCTCACCGCGCTGGAGGACCGCCTGAAGGTCGTCGGCCCCCAGCGCTTCCCGACGCTCGAGGCGATCCTCGCCGCCTGGGTCGCCGTCCTGCTGATCGGCGGGCTGATCGCCGACCGGCGCGGCTTCCGCGCCGCGTTGCGCGTCGGGTCGCTCGCCGCGCTGTGGATCCTGCCGATGTTGCTGGTGACGGCGAAGCTGTCGCCGTCCAAGGGCACGGAGATCCTCGTGATGGTCATCGGGACGATGGGCCTGGGGGCGCTCACCGACCGCCTGGTGCGGTGGCCGCGGGCGCCGCTGGTGCCGTGCGCGGTGACGATGGTGGCCTACACGGTCGACCTGTTCTTCGGCAGCGAGCTGATCATCCGCTCGCTGCTCGGCTCCAACCCGCTGTTCGGGTCCCGCTTCTACGGCATCGGCAACGAGCTGGAGTCCCTGCTGCCGGTGATCCTCATGGTCGGCCTGGCCGCCTTCCTCGACCGGCGCGAGAAGTCGCGGGGGATGGTCGCGTGGTTCGCGCTGACCGGGCTGGCCCTGGGCGCCGTGCTGGGTTCCGGCCGCCTGGGCGCGGACGTGGGCGGCGTGATCACCGTGGGCGGCGGCATCGCGGTCGCCGTGCTCTTCTGCCTGCCCGGTGGCATCAGCAAGAAGGCGATCGGCATCGCGATCCTCGCCCCGATCGTCGCCCTGGTCCTGCTGGCGGCGCTGGACCTGGCGACCGGCGGCAACGGCCACTTCACCCGCACGGTGCTGCACGCCAACGGCGAGAGCGCCATCCAGGACATCGTCGTGCGTCGCTTCGAGCTGGCCCTCAACGTGGCGCGGCGCGGCGGGATGCCGTTCGCGACGGCCATCGCGATCCTGGGCATCCTCTACTGCTACCGGTATCGCGCCCGCCTGTTCGCCCCGCTCGAGGGCCGTCCGGCGTGGACTGCGGCGCTGGCTGGCTCGGTGGCCAGCTCGGTCGTCGGGGCGCTGGCCAACGACTCCGGGCCGATGCTCCTGGTGATCGGCACGGCGGCGCTGGGCTTCGTCGTCGCCTACGTCCGGGGCGACCCGCGCCTGGCCGTCGCGGCCGCCGCGGGCCCCGTGGGCGGGGCGGAATCGGTGGCGGACGGGCCCGTGGCCGACCGCCCCGCGCCAAGAACGGACGCCGGAGTCCGTTTCCGCCCCGCGGACCAGTAGTATTCCCGCCCATGCGCATTGCGCTCGTGTCCCCGTATTCGTGGACGTACCCGGGGGGCGTGACGCGACACATCGAGGCCCTGGCTGAACAGCACATCGCTGCCGGCCACCACGTCCGAGTGTTCGCCCCGTACGACCCGCCCGATTCACTGTCCACCCGCCTGCACCGGGGCTTCGCTCCGCAGGATCGGCCCCTGCCCGAATGGTTCGTCCCGTTGGGGCGGACGGTCGGCATCCCGGCCAACGGCGCGGTGTCGAACCTGGCGCTGTCGGTGCCGGGCGTGCGCACGATGCGGCGGGAGCTCGAGGCCGGCGATTTCGACGTCGTCCACGTCCACGAGCCCGTCGCCCCGCTGATCGGCTGGGACGTCCTGCGCTCGTGCGACATCCCCATGGTCGGCACGTTCCACTGCTTCTCGGAGAACGTCGTCTCCAACAACCTCGGCAACCTCGCCGGGGCGCGCTGGCGGCTCAACCAGTTGAAGGTCCGCGTCGCCGTCTCCGAGGCCGCGGCCTGGACGGGCCGGCGCTTCTATGGCGGCTCCTACCGGATCATCCCCAACGGGGTCGACGTGCCGGAGCTCGCCGCTGAGCCCAGTGCACCGTCGCCCGACGGCAAGCTGTCGATCGCCTTCGTCGGCCAGGCCGTGGAGCGCAAGGGCCTGCCGATCCTGCTGCGCGCCTTCGAGGCGCTGCGCGAGCACGTCCCCGCCACGCTCACGATCGTGGGGGCGACGCCCGAGGAGGTCGAGGCCCTGGTGCTGGACCGCCGCGGCATCGAGATCCTCGGCCGCGTCGACGACGAGACCAAGTTCCGCGTGCTCGCCGAGGCCGACGTCCTCGCCGCCCCGTCGCTGGGCGGGGAGAGCTTCGGCATGGTCCTCACCGAGGCGTTCGCCGCCGGCACCCCCGTGGTCGCCTCCGACATCGCCGGCTACCGCGACGTGGTGCGCGACGGCGTGGACGGCGTGCTCGTCCCCCGCGGCGACGCCACCGCGCTGGCCCAGGCCCTGCACGACCTCGCCTTCGATCCCGCCCGGCGCGTCGCGATGGCCGGCGCGGCCCGCGAGCACGCCTCCACGTACGCGTGGCCGAAGGTCAGCGCGCAGGTGATCGAGGCCTACGAGGCCGCGATCGCGGTGCCCGAGCCCGTCGGAGCCCGCCAGCGGACCGCCGTGCGCGTCGGCGTCACGCCCCGCGACCTGGAGCCGAAGGTCCCGGCGACGCGCTTGCCGAGCCTGGAGCCCGACACGCACCAGGCGCCCCGGACCTGGAAGACGGCCGCGCGCAAGGCCGCGCTCGTCCTCGTCGCGCTGCTCGCGGTCGGCCTCGCCGGCCTCGCGCTGGAGCACATCGGGGTCGACAAGGTCGCCAACAGCCTCCTGCAGTCCTCCCCGCCGTGGGTGCTCGCCGCCCTGGGGATCATGTGCCTCTCCATGGTGCTGCGCGGCATCGCCTGGACGGCGATCCTGCGGGCCGCCCTGCCGGGGGTGAAGGTCCGGTACGCGGACGCCCTGCAGGGCACGTTCATCGGCGTGCTCATGTCCGCCACGCTGCCGGCCCGCCTCGGCGAGCCGGCGCGCGCGATGATCGTCTCCCGCCGCCTGGGCAACGTGCGCGAGCGCCTGCCCGTCGTGCTCGGCACCCTCGTCTCCCAGACGGTGCTCAACATCGTTGCGCTGGTCATCCTCGGCATCGTCATGTTCTCGACGGTCGGCTACTTCAACGGCCATCAGGGCGCGCTCGTGCTCTTCACGGTGGCGCCGATCGCGGTGGTCGTCGCCGTGCTGCTGCTGCCGATGATCCTGCGGCCGGGCGCGGTCTCGCGCTCGTCGCGGATGCACACCTACCTCAAGCAGGCGCGGGGCGCGCTGGTGCAGGTGCGGGCGGGCCTCCTGGTGTTCCGCTCGCCGCGCTACGGCTCGATCTCCACCGCCGCGCAGCTCACGGCGTGGGCCCTGCAGTGGGCCTCCTGCTACGTCCTGCTCGTCGCCTTCGGCCTCGACGGCCAGGCCGGCGTCGGCGCCGCGGCCGCGGTGCTCTTCGCGGTCAACGTCACGGCGGTGTTGCCGGCGACGCCCTCCAACCTCGGCGTCTTCCAGGCGGCCTGCGTCGCGGTGCTCGCCGGCGCCTACGACGTGTCCTCGGCGGACGCCCTGGGCTACGGCATCGTCCTGCAGGCGGTCGAGATCGCCACGGCCGTCGTGATGGGCATGCCCGCGCTGCTCAAGGAGGGCCTGAGCTGGAAGGACGTGCGCATGCGCGCCATCCAGTCCTCGCCCGTCCAGCTGCAGACGTCGTCGACCCAGCGCGACGACCAGTTCGAGGTCGAGCGCTAGACCCACGAGCGGCTACCCGCCAGGCAGCTCTTTAGGTTGCCTTGAAGTACGGTCGTCGCATGAACATCTCTCGCCGTTGGATCGCGTGCGTCGCGATCGTCCCCTTCCTCTTCGTCGCGACCGGCTGTGGTGAGGAGTCCTTCGATCCGAAGGATCTCCAGAAAGAGATCGCCAAGAGCGTCAAGACCGAGCTCGGCACGGTTGACGTGAAGTGCCCGGACGACATCTCGGCCAAGAAGGGCACCAAGGTCAACTGCACCGCGACCGACGCCGACGGCACCGCCACGAAGCTCCTCATCACCATCGCCGACGACAAGGGCAACTTCACCATCTCCCCGGCGGCCTGAGCGCGGATCGTCTGGGACCTGGGGCGCGGCGGCGCCCCGGGTTGAGGTAGGTTCGGCGCCATGTACTCGCGCCTCAGCCGGCTGGCCCCTCTCGTGGCCGTGCCGTTGGTCCTCGCCCTCACCGGCTGCGACCGTCCGATCGACACCGATCAGCTGCAGGACGAGATCGCCAAGAACGTCAAGCAGCAGGTCGGCGTCACGGTGAAGGTCACCTGTCCCAAGGACGTCGACGCCAAGAAGGGCAAGACCTTCGACTGCCTCGTCAAGGAGTCCACGGGCGCCGTCGCGACCGCCAAGGTCACCCTGACCGACGACAAGGGCGGCTTCGCCTACGACATCGTCGCGGGCGCCCCCGCCGGCGCGGCCACGACGACCACGACCGCCACGGCGCCGCCCGCGGCCGCGACCACGGTCACCCCGCCCCCGGCGGCGACGGCCACCACGCCGCCCGCGGCCACCCCGCCGGCGACGACGCCCTAGCCCCACCCGGCGCCGGCGTCCCCATCCCGCCGCGAACGGGGACCCACCCGGCCGACCGGGCACGTCATCCGGACTGTGCCCACCCCTCGGGCACAACCCGGATGACGTCGATGAATGCGGGCCTCTCCGGACCGAATCTCGAGCGGCCCCTCCGCCGGTATCTCTTTTCCGCGCCGCTAGCCCCTGCTAGCAGGTTGCTAGCGCGGGCTAGCAGGCCGAAAAAGGACACCCTGCCGGTGGCCGGTGGCCGGTGGCGGTGGGTCGGGGTCGCCCGCACGTCATCCGGATCGTGCCCACCCCTCGGCAACAACCCGGATGACGTCGGCACGACGAACCCCTAGGCCTTGGCGGACTCGGTGGCCGGGCTGGTCGCCTCGGCCTCGACGGCGCCCTCGCGGGGGTCGCTGGCCAGCGCCGTGGCGTCGGCCAGCGTCGGGTCCTTCTCGGTGCCGGCGATGATCTCGTCGGGCGCCGAGTCCTTGGGGATGAAGCCGGACTTCATGCCGAAGTAGACGGCCTGCGGGTGGTGGGTGATGATCGCCAACGTCGACTGCTCGGGCTCGGGGGCCCAGCCGGCCGGGGTCAGCGTCATCCCGATCTGGGACAGGTCCATCACCAGGTCGACCTTCTCGTGCTCGGACTGCTCGGGCACCGACGGGTAGCCCCAGGCGTAGCGGCGGCCCTGCGTGGCCGGGATGCCGTAGTCCGCCCGCACCTTGGCGTGGAGCCACTCCGACAGGCCCTCGGCCGTCTGGACGCCCAGGCCGTGGACGAAGAGCTGCTCGGCGAACTCCCCGTCCTTCTCCAGGTCGGCCATGAGGTCGGTGACCTTGCTGCCGGCGGTGACCGCGGTGAGCGCCACGACGTCCAGCTCGCCGCTCTCCTTGGAGCGGTAGAAGTCCGACAGGCAGATGCGGTCGTGGCCGGGCTGACGCGGGTTGACGAAGCGCGTGAGGATCGTCTCGTGGTCCTCGGGATCGAGTACGACGAGATCGTTGCCCTCCGAGTAGCAGGGGAAGTAGCCCAGCAGCGCGCGGGGCTCCAGGTAGTCCTGCTCGGCCCACATGCGCTCCAGGCGGGGCTGGAAGTTCTCGTCGACCAGTTCGCGCCACGCGTCGCCCTTCACGCCGCGCCCGCCCCAGTGGAGCTTGAACAGCACGTGCGTGTCGAGGTGGTGGAACAGCTCGTCCATGTCGACGGGGATCTCGCGCACGCCGAACCACGGCGGGGTGGGCACCGGCACGTCGGTCCGGGCGGCGGAGCGCACGGAGTCGTCGTCGGTGGGGCCCAGCTCCGGCTCGGGGCCCTTGGCCCGCATCTTGGTCGCCTGCGCCTTGACCTTCTCGACGAGCGCGGCGTGGCCGCCCTCCTCGACGAGCTGGTCCATCACGCCCAGGCCCTCGAAGGCGTCCTTGCAGAAGAACACGCCGGGCTCGTAGACCTCGTCGGTGTCCTTGCCGCCCGGGTAGAGGGCGCGCAGGCTGAAGTCGCGGTTGATCGCCGCTCCGCCGATGAGCACCGGGTATTCCAGGCCCTGGCTGTGCAGCTCCTGGATGGCCAGCGGCATCTGCTTCGACGTCGACACGAGCAGGGCGCTGAGGCCGATGGCCGTGGCGTCGTGCTCCTTGGCCGCGTCGAGGATCGTGCTGACCGGGACCTGCTTGCCGAGGTCGACCACCGTGTAGCCGTTGTTGCTGAGGATGGTGTTGACCAGCGACTTGCCGATGTCGTGCACGTCGCCGAAGACGGTGGCCAGGACGACGGTGCCCTTGGTGTAGCCCTCGATGCGGTCGAGGTAGTTCTCCAGGCGCGACACGGCCTTCTTCATCACCTCGGCGCTCTGCAGCACGAAGGGGAGGATCAGCTCACCGGCGCCGAACTTGTCGCCGACCTCCTTCATCGCGGGCAGGAGCACGTCGTTGAGGGTGGGGACGGCGCCGATCTTCTCGACCGAGGCGTCGATCCAGTCCTCCACGCCCTCCTTCTTGCGGCGCAGGATGTGGAAGTGCAGCGCTTCCTCCGGCTCCATGCCGGCGGTCGGGTCGGCCTTCTCCTCCTCGGCCTCCTCGCCCTTGGACTCGAAGTGGTTGATGAACCGCTCCAGCGCGTCCTCGCGGCGGTTGTAGACGAGGTCGTCGGCCAGGTCGCGCTCGAGCTCGGGGATCTCCGAGAACGGCGTGATGTGGTTGGGGTTGACCATCGCCAGGTCGAGCCCGGCCTCCACGCAGTGGTGGAGGAAGACCGAGTTGAGGACCGCGCGGGCGGGCTGGCCGACGCCGAACGAGACGTTGGAGACGCCGAGCGACGTCTTGACGCCGGGCAGCGCGGCCTTCACGTCGCGGATGCCGTTGATCGTCTCGATCGCGGACGGCTTCCACTCGTCGTCGCCGGTGGTGAGCGTGAACGTGAGCACGTCGAAGATCAGCAGCTCACGGTCCAGGCCGTGTTCGTCGCAGCAGATCTCCACCAGCCGCTTGGCGATCTCGACCTTGCGCTCGGCCGTCTTGGCCATGCCGACCTCGTCGATCGTCAGCGCGATCAGCGCGGCGCCGTGCTCGATGGCCAGCGGCACCACGACGTCGGCTTTGTCGCGGCCGGCCTCGAGGTTGATGGAGTTGACGATCGCGCGGCCCGGGGTCTGCTCCAGCGCGAGCTTGATGACGTCCGGCTCGGTCGAGTCGATCTGCAGCGGCGCGGGCTGGCTGAGGCTGACCCCCTTGGCCACCAGGCGCATCTGCTCGTCCTCGTCCTGGCGCTCGGTGAGGGCCACGCAGAGGTCCAGCACGTGGGCGCCGCCGTCGACCTGGTCCTCGGCGATCTGCATGAGGCCGTCGTAGTCGTCGGCCAGCAGCATCTCCTTGGCCTTGCGCGACCCCTGGGAGTTGACGCGCTCACCGACGATGGTCGGCCGCGGCTCCTGCACGAGCGCCGTGTCGGCGATCATCGAGGAGACGCGCGGGGCGCGGGGCTCCGGGCGGCGGAAGTCGGTGCGGGCGCCGACGCAGCGCTCGGCGACCGCGCGGATGTGGTCCGGGGTGGTGCCGCAGCACCCGCCGACGATCGACAGCCCGTAGCGGTCGACGAAGTCGCCCAGCGTCGCCGCCAGCGTGTCCGGCGCCTCGGGGAAGACGGTCTCGCCGTCGGGTCCCTGGTGGGGGATGCCGGCGTTGGGGATGCAGTGGATCGGTGTGGAGGCGTGCTCGCCGAGGAAGCGGATCGCGTCGCGCATGTCCTCGGGGCCGGAGGAGCAGTTGAGGCCGATGATGTCGACCTTCAGGGCCTCCAGCGTGGTGAGCACGGACGAGATGTCGGTGCCCAGCAGCATCTTGCCGTTGTTGGGCAGGACGAAGACCGAGGCCTGGATCGGCACGCGCCGGCCGGTCGTCTTGAACGCCTCGCGGATGCCGAAGATCGACGCCTTGACCTCGAGGATGTCCTGGGCGGTCTCGACGATGAGCACGTCGACGCCGCCGCGCAGCAGGCCCTCGGCCTGCTCCTGGAACACCGTGACGAGGTCGCGGAAGAGGATGTTGCCCAGCGTCGGGTCGTCGGAGGAGGGGAGGAAGCCCGTGGGACCGATCGAGCCGGCGACGAAGCGGTGCTCGCCGACCGCCTTGCGGGCGATCTCGGCGGCGCGCACGTTGATCTCGACCGTGTGGTCCTGCAGGCCCCACTCCTCGAGCTTGAGGCGGCTGGCCTGGAACGTGTCGGTCTCCACGACCTCCGCGCCGGCCTCGACCATCGAGGTGTGCACGCCCTCGATCACGTCGGGGCGGTTGAGGATCAGGGCCTCGTGGGCCCGGCCGGGGAGCTTGTAGTCGTTCTCCAGGGAGAGGTCGAACTGCTCCAGGGTCGCGCCCATGCCGCCGTCGAAGACGATGACGCGGTTACGGGTGGCATCGAGGAAATCACGCATGGACTCCTGATCCTAGCGAACTCGCGCCCAACCTTGACACGACTGTGTCAAGGAAGGGCCTGAGTCCGCTCCCCGCGCGGGATCGCGGTATGACCGGCGGTCTACGCCCGCGCGGCCGACCGTCGGAAGCGCCACACGGCGAGCGGCGCGAACACCGCGATGATCGCCACCGACCACACGACCGCGCCCAGCACGCTGTCGCCCGCCGGCGCGCCGAGCCACAGGGACCGCATCGCGTCGACCACGACCGTGAACGGGTTGACCTCGGCGAACCACCGCAGGCCCGAGGGCATCGAGTCGACCGGCACGAACGCCGACGAGATGAACGTGAGCGGGAAGACGAGCATGAACCCGAGGGAGTTGGCCGCCTCCGGCGTCTTCACGAGCATCCCCAGGAAGGCGAAGACCCACGAGAACGCGTAGCCGAACAGCAGGAGCAGCGCCACGCCGGCCACGATGTCGCCCGCCCCGGCGTCGAACGAGAAGCCGATGATCAGCCCCGTGACGACGAGGATGGTCATCGACAGCGTGTTGGTCGCCACGTCGGCCAGCGTCCGGCCGGCCAGCAGCGCGGCCCGCGCCATCGGCAGCGACCGGAACCGGTCGATCAGGCCCTTGCTCATGTCCTCGGCCAGCCCCATCGCGGTCGCGAACCCGCCGAACGCGATGTTCTGGACGATGATCCCGGGGATGAGGAAGTCCACGTAGCTGTAGCCCGGGGTGCTGATCGCCCCGCCGAAGACGTAGACGAACAGCAGCACGAACATCACCGGCTGGATCGTGAAGGCGGTGAAGAGCTCGGGGTTGCGCGGCAGGCGCACCAGGTTGCGGCCCGCCATGATCGTGGTGTCCGACACCAGGCGCCTCATGCCGCCAGCTCCCCGTCGGCGCGGTCCTCGTCGCCGCCATCGGCCTCCTCGGCCACGTGGCCGGTGAGGGAGAGGAACACGTCGTCCAGCGTCGGGCGCCGCAGCGACAGGTCGCGGGCGCTCAGCCCGGCACGGTCGAGCAGGTGCACGGCCTCGACGATCGTCCCGTCCCGCCCGCGGACGGCCAGGCGCAGCACGTCGCCGTCGGCCGCCGGCTCCTCGTCGCTCAGCGGCGCGAGCACCGCCGCGGCCCGCTCGGCGTGCGCGGCGTCGGTGAGCACGACCTCCAGCCGCTCGCCGCCGAGGCGGTCCTTGAGCTGGTCCTGCGTGCCGGACGCGATCACCCGGCCGTGGTCGATGACCGCGATGGAATCGGCGAGGCGATCGGCCTCGTCCAGGTACTGGGTGGTGAGGAGCAGCGTCGTGCCCTCGGCGACCAGCGCCTCGATCGTCGCCCACAGGTCCAGTCGGCTACGCGGATCCAGCCCCGTGGTCGGCTCGTCGAGGAAGAGCACGGGCGGCCGCGCCACGATCGCCGCCGCGAGGTCCAGCCGGCGCCGCATGCCGCCGGAGTAGGTCTTGGCCGGGCGCCCGCCGGCCTCGGTCAGGCCGAACCGCTCGAGCAGCTCGGCCGCGCGCCGCTTGGCCTCGGCCCGCCGGGCGCCGTACAGCCGGCCCACCATCACGAGGTTCTCCACGCCGGTGAGGCTCTCGTCGACCGCCGCGTACTGCCCGGCCAGGCCGATGCGCTCACGCAGGCGCGCGGCGTCCTTCACGGCGTCGAGCCCGGCCACGCGGATCTCGCCCGCGTCGGGCTTCAGCAGTGTCGCGAGGATGCGCACGGCCGTGGTCTTGCCGGCGCCGTTGGGGCCCAGGACGCCGAGCACGGTGCCGGGCGCGGCCTCCAGGTCGACGCCGTCGAGCGCGCGGACGTCGCCGAACGACTTGACCAGGCCGGTCACGCTGATCGCCGGGCCGTCGGGCGATGTCTCGGCGCGTCGCGGAGGATGGTCCGTGGTGGTGGGGAGGACGGCGATGGATGGCATGGGCGCCAGCCTAGGAACGGTTTAGGTCAGGAACTGGCCGCAACTCGTG
>Ga0247758_1000182_pt1 | contig 53101 bp, 51 predicted proteins | sample UWRJL156409C4_FD_180950 | JGI IMG/M metagenome (GOLD analysis project Ga0247758, IMG submission 180950) | Plant litter microbial communities from Arlington Agricultural Research Station in Wisconsin, United States - UWRJ-L156-409C-4 | ecosystem: Environmental > Terrestrial > Plant litter >...
GCGGCTTGAGTTCAGTATGCTGTCGTCTACACTAGTCGAGTCAAGGTATTTTCTCGGTTGTGACGTTTCAGAGTGAGTGACTTGTTTCTGGTCAGGTGCTAGCGGTCGTTAGTGATGGGGCTGCGCAGATGGGAAAGTCGTAATTTGCCATGGGACTTGTCGCACAAGTTAATGTCAGGGGCTCACCGGCAAATTCAGGACGCCTCGCTGCCTCGTAACATGCAACACAAAAGGCTATCGTTGCAATTCTTTAGCTTATCACGCAGTAATATATATGACACGGCGTTGAGAAGAAACCAGTACACGGTGAATGTAGAAGGGGTGGTAATATTTCTTTGAGCCACCGGGGACTCGAGGATCCTACATCCCCTCGGCACATCTCGCTCCCCAACTTGAATTATATAGGCACTGTGCACATATTTATGTCCCTCTCACCCCAGATAGACCTCTTCGACACAGAATGTAGCCTCCACCTCTAGCAGCACTGAAGCATCGTCAGTCAACCACCACAGGCATGCCATTCCCGCCCCTTATAAAGCAGAACACCAACAGAAACTGACACATACGACCATACCCACTGGAAAATTCGGGATCCCGTCTGCTCTCCCATAGACAAGCCAGTGAGGGCCAGACTAGTAGTTGGGTCGGTGACGACCAGCGAATCCCTGGTGTTGTATGTTTTTTGGCTCCATTAACCCCTATTTTCTCAAGGTCGCTCGTTGCTTTTTTTGCTAGTAAACGACGGTTCCGGTTTCAGTCGGCAGATTCCCCCATGTTTGTCGTGAAGCCAAAGATAGGATTAGGCCTCGATCCAGTGCCAAATTTACGTTGAAGCAACTTCATTACTTTCCTCACGATGACACCCGACAGTAATGCGACGTCCGATACCAGTGCGGCTGCTGCTGAACGGTACCCCGTCTTAAAATCACAGGTGTGCGTACAGAAGAGCCCCCCGAAAACAAAAAGAGGGCCTGAGGAGTCGAAAAGCTAAGCGAATGGGAGTGATTTTGCACTACTGCCTCAGCCAGAGTTCCGGAAGGTCGCCGGTACGTGATTAGAAATTTGTAGCTTGCTCTTCAGAATTAATGTCTTCTAACCGTGCGGATTAAACGGATAGGGGACGTCCGGCGCAGAACTGACCAAATGGTGAGGGCCGAGCCTCCCCCGGTAAACCGCTCAGGGGCAAGCCAAAACTCCCAACAAGAGTCTTCTCATAGAAATGGGATTTCTCGGAAACAACCAAGAGATGGGGGAGATGAGAGTGGAAGCGATTCTGAGAACGACGGCAACAGAAAGCGAACTGATAGTGAAGGCAGATCTGGAGGCGTCGCAAAGCCGAAGCGGCAGTCAATCCCACCGCTGCAGTCTGAGGCTGGGACCGGCCAGCACATCCGCAGTGAGTGGGAATAAAGGAAGCGTATTGAAGAGATGCGCATCCTGCGATTCGTTGAGGAACAGTGGCCTGATATCCGAGACCACTGAAAGAATTGCCAGTCGAATACCACATGCCTGAAGCGCCACCTGGCCAACTTAGACAACGCGCGGCAAGCTCAGAAGCAGAAAGAGCTATTGGATTCACTCGATGTTCGGCAGCTGTTTGGGCGCCAGCGGGACGAGGCGTTGCAACGTTTCGAGACAGAACACCACAACACCTTGTGGTCCGCTGCCATGGAAAGTATTGTCTGTCGATTGGCCTGGCAAAAACGCGACTACCTCGATGAGCCCCTCTATCGAAACATAGGAAAATATCGACGCCGTGACAGGAGGCGTTTCGAGTTACTCGCCAGATTGTTTGAGACAGACCGTGGAGCGGGTTGAAATGGGCTTCCTCTTGCGATGCGCCCATTTTGACACGAAGTGGGACGAGTATTACCGAGCACCTCCTCCCAGCTTACAGGCGCATCTCGCAGCAGTTATACACAGAATGTCGAGGGAACACTTGACATGGCATCACGGCTCCAGTGCGACAGCAGCGGCCTGGGCGACGAGCATATGGATGCAAGGCATTAGGCACCCGCCAAAGAGTGATGACAGCGTGTTGGTGGCTAATGCCATGATCGATAAATACGTTTCCAAGGTTGTTGAGGCTATCGAACAGGCATCCGACCCTAATTTCGGTGTTCAGGAAGCTTCCTTACAGCGGCTCTACTAACCTGTCCTCGACTTACGTACCGGGACTGACTTGACGACCGAGTTCATGGCCTGGCTACTTGCAGGGGCTAATCTCATTGAATTTGAACGTTGCCTGCATACGAGCGACGATGTTGGAGAAATACCGACAACTCAGCGAAAGACTCAAAATATCCATTGAACAGGTATTTTGTCGGGATATCGTTCAAAAGGGAGGCACGTCGCTGGTTACGTTCAAAGGCACCCTGGCTACGTCCATCAAGAAGGTATCGCCGCATCACATGGACATGATGGTGTGGTTCTTCAATTACAAGACGGGGAAATATTGGCGCTTCACGGTAGAGAGTGTCCGTGTTTCCAAATACGGCTCGACTTCAGGCATCTTTAAGGTCGACATGGACGGCAAGATACTAGGCATGTATCCCAGAGAGGGTGCTATCATCACCTCTGAAGAAGCACTGGGACGTCAAGGCCGACATGTTGAGCAATCTACTGTTTAGGTAGAATTAGATGCAGAAAGTCCGGAATGATTCAGCCGGTTTCCTAAGTTGTCAAATAAATACTTGATCTTGGCCTGTAACTTACAAACGGTGTCGAAGGGCACTAATAAAGTTAGGCATGGAATCGGTGCTCGATACGAAAGACTTGCTAACGGCCGGTGCTAAACGCCGAGGGGAACCTACACTGAAGCCAACGATTCCGTAATACCAATAGCAGTGAGGCTTATAACGGTGTTGCAATGGGTGTGGATACTTGAGGTTGCCAACATTGGAAGCCGGGGCTGCAGGGTACACGGTCCATGCATTCCAATCGAGCTTGTCGAAGACACACGGTCTCACGAAGCATTTGGTGGCCCAAACCGTAACGCACTCATCCAATCGACGTTTCAGGGTGATATTGTGTCTCGATGTCGAGCTTGAGGGTTCTCGGTAATGAACCCGATACCCATGCTGGTGCTGTGAGCAAACTTGGCCGGAGTGAACCGCTGCGACCCTGGACCCCGCGATCAACACTGTCACTTTTAGCTACCCCTGTCGCCCGGTTGCCCCGACAACAATCACATCGCAGGGAATCACACAGCCGCCCCATCATCCAATTCGATAGCCTCGGACGAACCACTTTGGGCGTGCATTGGCGCAGCCGTTTGTGCAATTGAGCCAATTGACGAACCCGATCACCTGGCATGCGGTGATATCCCATGCCAATTTTGGCCAGCCTCGCGCGACCCCCAGTCGCTGAGTCGACAGGAGCTTAGGAGCTTGGGCGCACCGGACGTTTGTTGACTTTGGACCCCGCACCATCCAGGCTCTGTCTGCTCTTTCCTCTCACCTCTTCCCACACCGCACCCTTGTCTGCCCGCTTGATTGATGCCAGCTCATCGTGCGCCCCAACCTATACGACGATGCTGTATTGCTGAACGACCCTTTTGCGAGCCTCTGATCCGTCGCCTTCTCTTCGTGTGGGGGGTATTGCATCTTGTAACCTTTGTTGTTGTCGTCGAAGTGTGGAGAACTGTCGTCAATCGGAGCACTGCAGAGACAATGCATTCCTCTTGAGAAACAGGCTACCGAACAGAGAGCGAGAGAGCCAACCATCTTCGCGGCCAGACTGCACCAGAGGGAGCACCCGAAGCTTCTCAGCATGCTGGCACTCGCGGGGAATGCCCTCTCGGCTGGGGCGGGAAGGCCGCTGTCTTCCGTCCGGCTCGCCGCATTTCTGATAATGGCCATGCTGGCGTCCATGGTCACGGCAGCGCTGCCGTACATTCCCACGACGGTGCTCAGCGGCACCGACAACAGCTTTTACATCTTCGCCCCGAACGGCCGCTCCGTCGATCTCCTCGCGGTCAATTTCTCCTCGACGCTGACCGCCTCCTCCCTCAAGCCGAATGTACTGGCATCAGACCCGCCCTTTCTTGGGAGCTCCGACCGGGTCGCATTCACGCCAACCGTCCTCGACAATGGCGTCCTCGCCGTGTTTGCCGGCGACTGTGGCATTGCGACTGACGCCGCGCTGTGGACATATACACCAGGCCGTACCGGCTCAGCCGCATGGGCGCGACACACGACGGCGCCCAGCAAGTCATGGGACTACGGCCAGGGCGGGCCCTACTTCCTCGGCGGCAGCTTGAGCTTCTCCGCCCAGCTTGCCCCTATCGTATCCGATCCCATCCTCTACGTTTACGGCGGGATGTGCCCATTCTCCAACAATACCGGCGGCCAGCAGGCGTCGGCAACGTACTCGAACCGGATGCTCAAGCTTTCACCGCCGGTAACCCGCAACGAGGCCACTTCGTATACCGTCTCCTACACACCGGCTTCCGGCCCTCCTATCGCCGAGGCCGGCTTTACTTTTACGGAACTCGCCCCTTCCATCTCAAACCGATCGGGTATCGTCACACAGCAGACTAGTCACGTGCTTCTGGGTGGCCATACACAACAGGCCTTTATCAACATGAGCACGGCTGCCATATGGAGCCTGCCCGAGGAGACGTGGAACTTTGTGACTATTTCCGTTCCGCCCGTAGCCGGCGGCGGTAAGAATGACCTTCTTGCCGCCAAGGACACCAATAACGTCCTCGCAGCTGCCACGGCTTCAAGTATTGATAGCCGATCTGGCCATACAGCTGTGCTCAGTGAGGACGGGACGTCGCTGGTTGTTCTCGGAGGGTGGGTTGGCGACACCAAGCAAGCCGCGGATCCACAGCTCGCCGTGGTTAAGATTGGGGCCTCCTTCAGCGAGTGGCAGTGGTCAATCCCAGCGGCTCAGCCATCTGGCCCAGGGTTCTACGGGCATGGTGCGGCGTTGCTTCCAGGGAATGTGATGATGGTCTATGGAGGATACGACATCACAAGCAGCTCCAAGCTCCGCCGCCGGGCCACCCCCCAGATGTTTTTCAATATCAGCTCCCTCACCTGGGCCGACACTTATACCAACCCAGGGACTACATCGCAGCACGGCACCTCCCCCTCGCCCAATTCACCGAACTCGCCAAACTCCCCTTCCAGTCCGAATTCCCCCGGCTCCGCGGGCTCCCCAAACAGCGGCCACAGTGAGGACGAGTTATCTTCCTCCTCTGGCAACAAACAGCTCTCACTTGGTCTGGGCCTGGGCCTGGGTATCCCATTACTCCTTGTCGTTCTTGGCCTGGCCTTTTGCCTCTTCCGCCGCCGTGCCCGCCGCCGCGCTGACCGCGACGAAGCCCTCCGCGGTCTCTCTCAGGGCATGCCTGGTCCAGGCACCCTACCTATGCACCACCATACCGACAACGGCGAAATGATCGAGCGTGATAGCAACCTCTTTCCTTGGAACGGCGACTCTGCTCGGGATTGGTATACGGGTGGTCACGATCCGTACGTGCAGGGGCGGCGGTCGCTCGGATACGAATCTCTACGTGGCGGGAACGGCTCTAGGGGAGCCGGAGGTTTTGTGGCTCTGCCACCACCCATGGCCCGGCCTAGAGGTGCCGCGCGCGGGCTATACCAGCCATCCACTGGCTTCAATGGTGGTAGCGGTGACTACGGGGCGCTGCGCCCACCGATGAAGAACGAGATTCATCCTATCTACGAAGATGACGAGGGAGAGGAGCAAGACGCCGCCGATGTTCCCCTCAGCCCAACGCGAGACGAGTGCGATGATGACGATGATCCGTTTGCTACTCCCACAAACGCGGCCACCCCGACTACAGCACTCTTTCCCCCGCCGTCTTCTAGCAGTGAGAGCAACCGTGGTGACAGCCCTGACCGCCAGGGAGCAGGCGGACAGAGCCAGGATGCCGAAGTCAAAGGCTGGGTATCTGAGGTTGACGCCGCCGATGCTGTGCTGACCGCTAAGATCGGGCGGCATGGCTCGACGACCACCACTCCCCCACGCCTCCTTACTCAGAGACACACACAACTACACCCCCAATCTGCTGCCACGGGGGGCGGCCGAATTTCCCCCAACGGAAGAAACTCCAATCGCTCCACCGTTCCCGGTAGTGAATCTGATGACCGCACAAACTCAAACCTCTCCGATCGCAGCGCATTTAGCTTCGTCGCCGGCGCAGATCGGAATGTCTCCGTGCTCAGACCCCCAAAGCACCGCCACTCCAACTCCCATGAGACAAGCCGCCTTGGCACCAGCGGCAGCTCCACCAGTGGTGGGAGCTATAGCACCGCAAAATCTACGTTCGCCGCCCTCCAGGCCGAAGGCCCATCCTTACTCGCCGGCGCAGACGATGAACTAGAAGAAGATTACATCCACGTTCCTGGCAGCCCAAGCAAAAGCAAACCTCGTCGAAGCTGGCTTGGAAATCTGAAGCGAGTCTTTAGCGGGGGGCCGCCCAGCGACGATTCTGGGAGTAGGGCGGACTCCCCGACAAGGGAAAGCCTCCTGAATGAATCCGGGGGCTCAGACTATGAGCCTCGCCTGGTGGGCATGGGTCCTAATGGCACGATGCTCACGCGCCGGAAGCAGGGGAGAGAGGCGTGGGATATGTATCACAGAGGAGAGGGGAGCACCAGTAGAGGGCTCGACGGGGATGATGACTGGGATGTTGAGCGGGCTGTGGAGCAGAGGCTCGTACAGGTTATGTTCACCGTACCGAAGGAGCGGTTGAGAGTAGTGAACGCGGAGATTGAGAAGGAGGAGGAAGTAGTTTTCGTTGATCCTGAGAAGGACGGATATGAGAGTGATCATGTGGGGGAGCGAGCGCACCCAAGTGGCAGCGGGGGTGACTATGCGAAGCCGAGAGGTGGCTTCGGTGCGAGGTTGGTGTTTGATGACGAAAAGCCGAGGGTTGTTAGTGGTGGCTATGAGAAATTGAGGATAGGGGAGCGGCTGGTGTTCGATGACGAGAAGCCGAGTGGCAGTTATAACGATGGTTCGGTATTCGACGACGAGAAGCCAAGAGGTGGTTATAGTGAGGGATCGATATTTGGTGACGAGAAGTCCAGGGATACGCGGAGTATGAGGGGTGATTATGATACGGACGAGGAATCGTCGAGGAGGAACAGTCATGCTGCCCAGGAAAAGGCAGAAGAGGCTGCCGTTGCACTGCTGCTAAGACCCGAGGCCGCGGAGAGAGAGCGGACACCGGCGCCTGGTCTATCACCATCAGCGTCGCTGAGGACCTCATCTATGACGACAACTACATTACATACCGCTGAGGCGGTGAGGCTTGAACGCCCCCGGACAAGAGTGCTCGATATGGTGGAGAGCATTGAGTCGAAGAGCAGTCGGGGGAGTACACCTGGAGGGAGTCCGACAAGGGGGACCTAGACTCTGGACTCCCGGGCTGTAGGGGGGCGGGATCCTTTCCCGGCCGCCTGGCGCGCAAAGGTCACACGACGGTTGTGCCACCGGCGATCAGCGTATGTTTGTGTTGCGCGTTTTGGATATCCGAATGGTTGGATGCTGGACTGGACTTACTGGGAAGGAACAAACAAACTCCAGGGTGCCTACTGCGTTTGGGGTTCAATGGAATGTTTCAGTGTTTCGGGGTAAAACTTGACTGGCGGATTCACCTAGAGTAGGTAGATATCACTCGCGGGAGAATTTTGGATTTGGACATGGGACTTGGGATTCAGGACCCAGGTTGGACATGTCCATTTTGGGATTTCTGGTCCTGATTCCCTGGGGTTGGAAATTTGGGGGTTTGATATTCACTACCTACCTCCCTTGGAAGGGACGGAGGCGGCGTAAATGTGTGTATTCATGTTTGTATTTGGTGTATTTTGTCTACCTTGGCGCAGGTACAGGATATATGGTATAGGATATAGGGACATGGAATACAGGGCTTGTTTTTGGCTACCTACCTCTGTGTGTGGATTTCGATGTTGATGTGATTTCGGCGCTTTTGCCTATGTGAATTGTTGTTTGATGTGAATATCTATCTATATTTGTTCCTGGTGCTAATATCGGCTCTTACTCGACCCACCACGAAGCGAAGTGAAGGATACAGTGAAAAAAGGGGTGTTGATCGTGACGACATCCCGAACCCCTCGATACAAACAACGAGATTAAGGCCCCAGATAAACAGATCAACACCGCAGATACCCGCGAGATTTGCACGGTATGCCTTGAAAATTTGCCAGGTTTCGCCTCTTCTTCCGAAACTTCCGACAATTTATACTACAATTGCAGCTTGATCAATCCCAGCGTCTACCATCCACCTCACATCCCCCCGGGAAGCCCGCAGATGACGAAGAAGCAGGCGATCTTCATGTCGATTCGGTTCGACAGAGAGAGTGACCCTGTGCGAAATCTCAAGCATATGTACTATCCAGCCACACCATCTGAGCACATGTATGCTGCCAAGACTGTGCGTGTTGGCAAGGGCAAAGCTTGATGTAACCTTGGAGATCGACGCCGCTAGCTTCCTTTTTCCCTTCTTATGCGGATCTACAGTCTAGGAAGTTCTTGAGGGCTTCTTCACTACCGGTAGGTGCTGTGGTTAACCTCACCTGCGCAATCATGCGTGGAGCATACATACACCTCTGCTTATCTATTGCGGGCAGAAGGAGGTGGTAAGGCGGGGTGATGAGTCTTACGGATCAATGATGGATACACGCTTGTGGTTGTTGCTCCATGTAAAGGGATTGTGGATGCGAGTGATTCATACAGAGTTGATAGACTGGACCTAGGCAGGTACAGTGCCAGGTGTCTGTCTCTCGATCGCTTGTTAGAACACATTGCAAACTGGGGGGATACAGCACTACTTGCAGATATCTCGTCTCAGCCATAACTGTGTACGTGCCTTCCTACCTTCAGTCCGTACAATGACACTCTGTGCATTTGCCTCCTACACTCTTAAGCACAGAGTAGCAATGCGAGACAAAACGGTATCGGCTGAGGGGTACCTCGGTCCTTCAATTATCTCAAAGTTCCTCCCGTAGTAGAACACGGGTACCGTACGAGCTGTCTCCGACACGATGAGATGGGTGCTGCCACACTAAGTCTCACAGGGTTCAAGACATACACCTCATAACCTTCTTGGGGCACCTGTCCTATCCATTGTTTTCCTAGGCGCGTACACGCTTCAGTCTCGTTGCTCCTACAACTGAGGAGCGTGATCGGGCTCACAACTTGAACGCGCCGTATGATGGCCTTGGTATTGTGTTGTAGAATGGTAGCATCATGTATGGCAAGCCAGCTTTCCGGGTTATCCCAGCCTCTTTATTTGGATGACCATGTATACCATACCATGTATGGTCAGGCGCACGACGTGATGTCCGATGAGGAACCCGAACCCTTTCGTAGTAGGGGAACAAGTCGGCAAGGCGACCGAGTTCCGTCGCGATGCCTCCATGTGTCCGATGTAAGAGACCATCGACCACGGTACCCTCGGCTTGGCGAACCGTGGGGAAAGCTGAGGTAGTCCGCCCGGTAAAGAGAGAGGTCGGCGAGGGACAGTTGTACAATGCCGCGTACTTTGCGCAGTGTCACGCGCTACGGGAGAGTGCTTCAGGATGGTACAAGACACACCGCTCATATCACGGCCGCGGCGGCAGAGATCTTGACATGTCCCGTATCGCCGGGCACATGAACGAAAACTCTACACGGTAGTAACGGTATGCGTCCTGCTCAAAGTATCTTCGACTTGCGAATCAACAGGGCACGCCAGGTGCGACCCATCAATCAGTCAGCCGTACCGGCCCGGCTCAAGGCTGTGTGCCAAACAACAGGAAATCAGCGGGGATACCGTGTCCGTGCTGCGCTGCGATAACGAGTATGGTCAAAGTCCGGTCCTGATGTCAACGACATCTCGATCTCGGCCTGGTGGAGGCAGGATGCCAAAGTTGAGACATTGTCATATCACCCTTCTGGCGTTCCAGGCCCAGTCAGGCCATGGCACCCAGCAAAAGATATATTGCAGCGGACGGGTATCATATAACCGACAGAGGCAAAATTGGAGACGGCATTGGCGGGGCATTTTTTGAGGCCTCTCCCCTTGGTCGTGCCGCGAACGGCTGGCCAAAAGCTTGGTCAGGGAAAAATTTCCAAGGCAAGAATCAGTAGTTGCAGTTTTATACCAGCCTTGTTTGCGTCGGTGACCATGTCGCCCTGACCGCACTGACGAGCCGGGCTGGGAGGAAGGTGTGCTGCTTTCACCGGCCCCCAAGCATCCCTGCACCGGCTCTCCTCGTGGGGTTTACGCGGCTAGAAGGGAGGGCCGGAGAGGTTGCATTCAAGGCGCGGCGAGTTCGTATCACTGGACGATGTGCTTCGTGTTCGCCAGTGAGCGGGGTTTAATGTACGCAGGAGACAGATCATGGTGGACTGATATACTTGTTGAACCGCTAGTTGTCAGTGGCTCCCGCAGCGGATTGGCCAGAACTGAGACGAGTCGGCATCGACATATTCGTGGTAAGGCACGAATACTGCCTGTCTGAGCCGAGGAGCATCGTGGCCCAGGAAATGCGAAAACACTTATCACACCTGGTGCATCATGCAGAAAGAGTACTTTCGAAAGTTCCGGCCCTTATGATGAATACACATCCTTAGTCGGGCGACTATACCGACCGAAGCCCCGGAGAAACACCTCCTATCAAGCGGATCGGAAGGCACTTGGCAGCGCTGGCTACTTCCAGAGGGCGGGTAAGGTAACAACTTAATGAAGCGGCTCGACTGAAGCGGCTTCTTCAGCAAGTGCTCGATGCATCCATGCACCTACGCACCGACGGCGAAGCGGGCCAGTCGTGCTGGGCGCCAGTGTGCTGGATGCTGCGCTAGGTGCTGCAGCTTGTCTAGACCCGGGTTGGGATGTCCGTCAGTTCCGGGGGGCGCCATGCTGAAGCCTGTCGTGCTGGCGACAGGCAGCAGACAAAGAGACCAAAAGGTGTCGTCGACCGCGAGCGGTGTGTGTCTGCGAGTCTCATAAATCTCACCACACAGAGAACGGAGGAATTGCCAAGCGCAGCAAGCATTGTCAAGAGCTTTGTTGTTCGAGACCAGAACCAGAACCATGTGGGGGTGGGGTCGTTGATGTGGTCGAGCCAGAGAGTTGACACGTCGGCTGGCGGACGGAACGAGCGTTGATTGCTGCCGCCTTTGCTGTGGCTGTTTCGCCTTCTGCACACGGCCGTCTGTGCTGGTTCTTTGCTCTCAAAACAATCAATTTGGCGAAAGGGGCCGTGACACCAGAGCCAGCAACTCCCGAAGAGGTTGCCTGACGGCATTCTGGAAGCCAAGCTGGAAACTCGGTATCTAAAATCGAAGCCTTGGCCCCTCTCCGCCCTGCCAGCGAAGAAAGATATCGTAGCGATAACCGTTCGCGGTGAAAATGCCTGGAAACGAGGCTAAAAAGATGTGAGGTGACGACGACTGTAAAATTAGTGAGACATGCGTGCTGGAAGGAGGTGTGGGGAAGCCTGTCGCTGAGGGGCATTCCTTTGACTCTGGCGGAGATTCGCCGAGCGTGCCAGCCATCTCTGGCCCATGGATCACAACAACTCTTGCCATGCGCTGTTGGGTGTTGATGGAACCCTCCATTTCCATGCAGCATCGGCGGGTACGGGCTCGTGGAGGAGCAGATCCAGAGATAAAATCTGTCAGGTGCTGCGCCGTTTCTTCACTTCGTCCATTGGGTCAGTGTTGATGAAGGGGTAGCAGCCGCGCGGAAAAGGAATTGCGACGCAACGCCAAGGGGTCGAGAGACAGTGTGGAAATAATATCGACGAAAACGTGCCTTCCCCAAGACCTCCAAGATCGCTGGCGCCGCGCCCTTGAGGTGCCGTGCGCCCATACGCAGTACTGGCTACACTCGCAAGCCCTCCAGCGATAAGGTTCACCACTGCGCGACCCCGCTGTGAAGATGCTTCAGTGCCACAAACAGGGCCCGCTATCCGCACCTTAACACTGGCCCGTGCTGCTCAAGTACCAAATACTGGGGCTGCGTGGATCATGGCTTCTGGCTCTCTGCTCCCCAGTGCAGTGACGACATCTGCCACGAAGGCTGCCCGACCCATCCCAGCGCAATCCCAGCCTGCGCTTTCTTTGCGGCCAGTTTCTTCTTCAGTTCAGGCTTCCGACACACCTGGTTGCCACCCTTTTCCCGCCTCGTCCGCTGCTCTGCTGCCCGGGTTTTGGCTGTTTTCTGCCTTCGTGCAGCACCAACAACACATCGCAACTGGTCGCCGGAAGGTGATGTGCAGCAGCATCGCGCCTCTTTTGCGACGACTCCACCTTTTGCTGGGCAGCCCCCCCACTCTGGCCGCTCGGCTCTTTTCTCTTGGGCCCTGCCCACTCTGCATGCTAACACTCTTCTCTCTCCCCGTCCCTTCCGCCGACGCCTCATAACTTCCACTCGACCGCCTCTGCGTCCTGGCCCTGACATTGACGTCTCCAGCCATTGCACTTCCCGTGCACCGTCTTTTCTTTTGTCTACGGAACGTCACCACGCGCAATCGCTTGCAGACGACGCTCGGGGCATTCCTTAGCTGGAATCCGCCAGTTCGACTTCAACTCCCCTACTTCCCGGTCGACCTGGGGTAGTCTCAGCCTCTATCTCTCCGACAACTCCCCCCGATCTGGTATGGCCACGACGCCTGTCCGCCATCTTTGAAGTTGAGGTTTTGGTTGCCGTTCAGTTTCATGGGCTGCTGTTGTTTGTAAATCCTCCTGCCCACCAACGCCTTTGACTGGCGAAAGGTATGTGGACCCCACAATCTCTATCTTTCATGGCGCGAGGTCTAATCAGCGCAGCAGCACGCCCGACAGTACCCGGCGATGGCGACCCAACGATTCGTCCGCCTCTGGGCTGGCTTCGGCATCGTCATCATAGCTCTCCTGTGCGGTGCGGTCGTTGCTCAAGGGGGCAAGGCATCGATGGACTTGGAGTTCTGCGCGACTACCAACACGGCCGATATGCCCGCCAGTGAGTAAACTCCCGGTCTACGTGGAGGAGAAACCCGCACGGGTCGTGTATGCTGACAATGTCGCTTCAGTCAACAGCGACTACCAGTCGATGGGCCGTTGCCACGATAACTGCACCGCGCTGGATTATCCCCTGGCCATTGTACAATTGAAAAGCTGCTGGTGCTCCAACCTCATCCCGAACCCGGCGAATCAGAAGTCTCTTGGGAATTGCCATAATCCTTGTCCAGGTTATCCTGATGACTTTTGCGGAGGATCCGGCACGTACGGATACATCAGCTTGCCCGTAGGCACGATCAAAGGGACCGCTCCGGCCGGATCTACTAACACGAAGACGTCATCATCGGTACGTTTGAACTTGCCTCCCGTGCGCCGCCATGCAAGCCATGTTCTTTGTGACCCGGTCTTTCCAATTTTTTCAGAGGGGCTATGTTTTGGTCAATCAATTTAACAGCCTTGAACCCTCAGGCAGCTGTGACAACAGAGACTGAGACTGTGCAGAGAACGGTTCAGACTACGGTGATATTACCACCACCTGTGGTAGGACAACCAAAAACTTCTACTTTTGAGCGCTATACAACGTCTGCTGTATGCCGTGTATTTCATATGACCCTGGCTATATGGCGTGCGACTGTGTTTTTGCTATTGAACCGTGCTGACTGGACAATAGAACGATGACGTTGTGTCGCCTACTCCCCAGCCAACTGTGCAGACGGTCACAGTTGGGGGTGTCATAAAAACAGTCACCGCCACGCCCACACCAACCCCAGGGGGTAACCCCCCAGCAGAGCTTGCTACCTCACCGCAGAACAGCGGTCTTTCGACTGGGGCGACTGTGGGCATTGCCATTGGTGTTGTGGGTATTGTAGCCGTGTCTGCAATCTTCTTGTTTATGTACTACCTGAAGCGGAAGAGGAGGGAGGCAGGCGATGGGTTGTTCACGGCGTCGAGGAGGGGCAGTTCGCCACGCATGCTGAGCACTCCGAAGACGGGCGAAGTCTCGGAGAACCGATTTGCGGACGTACCGAATCCAGGACCCGTATGGGATGTCGGCGCAGCAAACGCGAAACGTCGCAGTCAACTGATGCCAATCGACCCCAGGCTAGATCCCTTTGCGAAGGGGATCTATGTACGGGACCAGAATAAAAGTCATGACAGCATCGGCTCGCTCCAGGACAACCAGGATTATTCCAGGCGGATACAAGACCCCCCGAGGGTTTTGAGAGCTACCAACCCGGACCCGGATGCCGACTGAAAGCAGCTAGTTTCAATTCGAGGGGGGGTACCTATTAGGGTTTGGACAGGACTGGGGCTTTTTTTCATGACGACGTACACGAAACACTCTCTCGGCATCTTCGAAAACCTTCTCTCGTTCTGCATTTGCATTTTAAAAGATACCATGGCGTTTTCCGGCTGGACACACAGTTGACGCGGACTCTGTTTCGACCACCACCTAGTGAGTGATTGGGCTTTTGGCGGGTGAGCGGCGGGGAAAAGGAGCGATTGGGATTTGATGCATGCAGCGCAGCCTCCCGAATCCTTACGCATAGGTGAGGTGAGGAGACTGATCTGCCTTAATCTTCAATTATTCGCTACATCGCGAGTGGCGATGCAGCTAGACATCTTTATGACTGTTACATGGGTTCTAGATTGACTACATGGAACAATATCGGGCTCTTTGGGATTGGATTATTATGGTAGAGCCGGCCTACACACCCAGATCTCTCTTGTGGAACCTGTCAAGAGGCAGGAATACGTGGAGCGGACTGGAGGGCATGTATATGGAAAACATGCTGGCATAGCTAGCTATGTGTGTGCCCATCAGACGGTGCGTGAACACAATGAAGTACGTTTGGAAGCAATGCTGGAGCTACTTCGTGTAGTGGTGACTAGCGAGAAATCTTTGGCGCGAAGAATAACAACGTCATCTCTGATCATGATCAGATGAATTTTTTTCCGGGCCATGCGGAGATCTTCTGCTGTGCCCCAATGGATTGGTTCAATTGGAGAACTCGTACCCAATTTTCCTCTTTTGAGAAGGTAGCCGAGGTGGTGTAGCGAATTCTTGGTGGTGTTGATGACTGATGTGGTGTGGTGTCGAGAGAAGTGGGGGTGCACAAACCCGGATTCTGCAATGTAACCCTTGATGGCGATCGCTCATCAAACAGGAAACATGCCTTTGTTCGACTTCCATGCTGTGTGGCAGAGATTTGGAGTATATGTGAAATCAGGATGGAAAATTATGGGGAACACGTGGACAGACATACATGGATCGTTTGGCCGTTGGGAGTTGAGAGTTGGAGGAGTAGGAGGATTGCAGTGCTGTGTTTGTGCCTTGCTGAGGGTGCATACCTGTGGGAGGGAAGTGGGAAGTGGTGGGATTCGAGGGACCTTGGAAAGGCGCTGGAGGACTTGCCTGTCGACCCACCTACCTGATCGGGAGCGAATGCGTGGGTGGTGTGATTGATATCGACGTGCTTTGTATCTTGGTCTCGAGTCTTGCGCCTTTGTCTAATTTTTGTGGCGTTCTTTTTTCTTGGTCGAGTATTTCTGTCCCCACCATCGCGATCTTTTTCTTTTTGTCGATATAGGGGTTGAGGCTGAGCCGGAGGAGGGAGCTTTCGGTCCGGGTCACGTCGTGCTGGAGAGCGGGACAGGAGAATGAAGGGGACCATAGGGTTTGGAGTTTCCATGGCGCTACCGTTTCAAGTTGTTAGGGGCTTGGGCTTGGCGGCTGGCGGGACCTGGCTTGATGTGACGCTGTGGAGGCATGTGGCATGGTCGACTACCGCGTTTGACAGCTGGGGGGGTTTTGATGGGCGATCGTGTGGGGATTGGATTGAAGATGGGGCTGAGTCGAGTTGGTGGGATGAGAACGAATTGTGATGTGTTGTTATTCAGTAGGTCAAGCCCGTGTCATCAACTCAGAGGCATCTTGACCCAGGATGGGTCCAGGTACCAGGATTGATGTATAGAAAATGGCAGAATGAGATTGCGATGGCCGACCGGGAGGACATAGTTGCTGTGCGTTGTACAATCTTCAAGGCCAAGCATGTCTGTTGGAGTTGCAAACCGATTCTTCCGATATTGATCCGTGTTGATAAACCTGATACAGGTGGCTCCGCGTGGTTGGCTGCTTGCAGGACAGAGGCTTGAAGATGTCTGGGATAGCGGCTCAGCCTCAAAACTTGGCTCTTTTTGACCGTCGATTTAGGTGTGGGGAAAGCGCCAAGGCCCGGCGCATGGCTGCAACATCACTTGATGGAGCATTGAAGTGTGCCAAAATGGGTGCACAACCGATGCCAATCATGATGCGCAAAGGGTCCTGGCCGCGATGGGCCGCAGTGCCCTGCAATTTGATGCGGGTTGATGCGATGATGATAGGCCTTCGTCGTCAACCCCCCCTTTTGGGATATCGAGGACCAGTGAATGCACGAACACATGGAGACAGCCAACTGGCAATGGTGCACCATTTATTTGCATTTGCTAGCACGACCCGTGGACCCGTGGACCCCGGCATTATCCTGTCCGTCCACCCCTGTGATCCACGATACGATCCGCGCAGCGTGTTACAGAATGCCCCTCTCCGCAAACACCAAACAGACCCGTCGCTCGCTGACAATCGACTCTGTCGCCGCTCCCGTTCTCTCCGCCACTGTCGCTCGCTGCTGACTGCCGCATGTCGTCTGCTTCGCCGATTCGCCTGTCCGCGCGCTCAGCTTCGCCTCGAGTCTTGGGGAGCGCCGTGCGAGGGAACCTCTGGGCCGCGACGGAAGAGCTACAGCTGCGACAACTGGCCCATTCGGACATTCGAGCGCCGTCCTCCTAGGCGACACCGAGATCGAGAAGATGTGGAACTTAACATGCAATTCGACGCTGGAGCATTTGGAGAGTGGGTTGACGCTGCCGCCGCCGCCGCGATCATCGAAGGCTTGAGCTAACCGGTGGTTTTCGCAGTCGACGAAAGGGCCATTGTGGGGGACCTCAGGTTCCATGACCTGGCTGTCATTATCGCCGCCGGCACAGCTCTAATCGCCATCCTGTTGAGCTTCTACCTCATTATGATGCACGCCACCCATTACACGATGCCCTTCGAGCAGAAACAGTCCGCCTCCCCGACTCCGTATACCTGGTAGCTTCTGTACTGATACTCGAGACAGCATAATCCGCATCCTCTTCATGGTCCCCGTCTATGCGACCTCGTCGTTCCTCTCGTTGCGCTTCCACCGCCATGCTATATACTTCCAAGTTATGAGCGACTGCTACGAAGCGTTCGCCATCTCGTCCTTCTTTTCGCTGATGTGTCACTACATTGCGCCCGACCTCCACGAGCAAAAGATGTACTTCAGAGACATGCAGCCGATCAAGCCTTGGGTATGGCCGATGAACTGGTTCCGGAAATGCTGCTGCGGTGAGAGTGGCCCCTGGAGAACCCCGAGGAGTGGCTTGACGTGGTTCAATATCATCTGGATCGGCGTTTACCACTACTGCTTTATCCGCGTCGCTATGACCGTTACCGCAGTGGTGACGCAGTATTTCGGGAGATACTGTGAGAGCTCCAACAGCCCCGTGTTTGCCCACATCTGGGTAGGTACCAAACACCTCTCCCAAGAATGCCCTTGTTAACTTATGCGACAGGTCATCGTGGTTGAGTCGATAGCCGTAACAATCGCAATGTACTGCCTCATCCAATTTTACGTACAGCTGCGCAATACTGAGCAACTCGCGCCAAACCAGCCCTTCCTCAAGGTACTGGCCATCAAGCTCGTCATCTTCCTTTCCTTTTGGCAGTCCGTGGCCATCAGTGTCGGCACTAGCACGCTGGAGATTATCCGTCCCAATGAGGTTCTCTCATACCCTGACCTCAAGGTCGGCATTCCTTCGCTGCTTCTCTGCGTTGAAATGGCCTGCTTCGCCGTCCTCCATTTTTGGGCTTTCCCCTGGCGTGGGTATATTCCGCGCGAGAACAGCCAGAAGAAAGGTGGCTTCCTCGGAGTTAAAGCCTTGTGGGACGCGGCCAACGTCTGGGATGTGGCCAAGGGCTTCGGACGCGGCATGCGATGGTTGTTTGTGGGCGTTAAGCACCGCGGCGATGATATCAGCTACCACGTCAACATGGACGGCCTGTCGCCTTCTGGGCATGGCAAGCGCCGCGGCTTCGAAAATGTGAACACGCAATACTCGAAGAGTCTTGGCATGTCGCATGAAGTAGGATCCAGCAGCACCCAGCACTTACCTATCGCGAATCAGTTCCGCCAGAGCCAGTGGTACGACCGTCGTCACCAATTCCGCAGGCAGCTCGGCCTCACCCCAGCACAGTCGCGTGACGATACGGTTCGCCACAGCTCCGCCCTTCGCAGCCCATCACGCGACGAAAGTGCCTGCCTGATCCAGAACGCCCAGCCGAATCCCGGTTTTGTTAGCCCGGGTCCTAGTCCGAGCCCATACGGCCAGCAGCAACAGCAATACCAGATGCCGCGATCACCTCGCTCCGGACCAAGCCCGTATATCTCCCCGAGGCTAGACTCCGTCTCTGAGAACCCTCAACATCATAGCCAGGGCCACAACCCGAACCAGATGTCGGTCTCCTCAATGGGCAGCGACTCATTAACCCTCTCCAACGACTTACATAGCCGCCACGAGGATCGAAGGCCGTCTTACGTATCAATGGATACCGAACTTTATACCGCCAGAGTCGCAACATCCGTGGGGAATCGAGGGCAGGTCTTAGATGCGTGGCAGGACCAGCAGCAAGGAGGAGCGGCAGTAGGAAGAGGGAGAACTCTAACGTGATCTGAGATCCAATATTTTCCGAGGAGCAGCAGTTGTTGGTAATCTACGGATTCATTTTCTCATGTTCATTTGTTTTGCATGGCGATAGAGCTGGGATTCTCACCACTACATAAGGATACCAGGAAAAGGGAACCAAGTGGCGTCTGGGATGGATTCTTTCTTGGCTTTGGCTTTGGTGTTTGGTTTGGCACCTGATATGTCTTTGGACAAAGGAGGCGTCCCGCATTAGTTTTGTCTTCCTGTACAATTACCCACCTCGAGTAAATACACACTGCAGTTCCTATGTCAGTAGTGTTTCAAGCTCCGTAATGAAGAACGTGCCCTGTGAAGATAATCATCATCATGACGTCGTCACTTGATTGTATTGGCATTGCATATCATCACCTGTTGTTACACTTATCTTCAGTTGACACAGCTCTATCTGGACAACGACGACTACCCTGAATCTCTTCCACGGCAAATTTTGTTTATCAACCAGGATAAAAGACCTCCCAGCTCCCCATGCTATATGATATCTCCCTTTTATTCCGACCCGAAAAGAACGTCTCCAAACGCCAACGCTAGATGCATGAAAAAGTATAAAAAAACGTCCTGCCCCTTCATCGCATGAAGTCTCTTATTTACAGAAATATTCGTACATTGGCCGTTCGTACACACATTGTCGACCTTTACCGTTGAGGAGAAATAAAATAGGTTGGCTCTGGCTTGGTATGTCGTGATTGGGAGAAAAAGAGCTGACCAACGGAAGACTGGTGTCGTGGTTGATGGCGAGAAATTATTGTGAGCGCGGGTGAGCTTTAGTTGTGTGGCTCTCGTTTCATCAAGAGACCATGGGCAAAGTAGACAGTTATATCACAATCGATCAGAGCACAGGCACAAGGATCAAGGTCTCGCGCCGTCCAATATCGGATGGAAGTAAAGTCGGTCGTGTGTCCTGTCTCGTCCACGAGGAGATGTTCTGTGGCCCTCCCACTCTGATTGAGGGTGGGGTATAGTGTAGGGTGGATGGATGGCTTCTCGGTTGAGTTGAGTTGATAAAATATTATGATTCCGGATTCTCCCTCATGTCTTTGTTCACTAAGTGCCCCGTCGGCGGGAAATCAAGAGGTATGAAAACAACGAGTTTGGCGATGCTGAATGGATTCCATCCTCCCAATCTAATGGCCTTCAAAGTCTCTGCTCGCCTCGGCCAAATGTAAAACATGCGAATTCGCTCCTCCATTCTGATTGTCGACCTTTCGTCTTGTCGCGGTAACATAACACTAAGATGCTGACCCTGCCGGTCCATATTTCTTTCCCCTGGTTATCTTTTTTGTTTTTGTTTGCTTCCATCTTCTTTCTCCGTTTCCTCAATAACATACCCATCCATCGTTTGGTAAAGAATGACAGCAGTTAACCCTATCGGCGCGGTCGCTTCTCCTGGTGGCTACCCGGCGGCTCGATCGGACCTTCACTTCTACGCTTTCTGCCCCTCTCGTCGGCCCGAGGGTCACCCCGTGGATTGCTCCGTGGGTCACCACGATCATCCGGTCTTGATGATCGCGAGTCCCTCGAAACTCCATTCCCACGCGAAGAACTACTTCGGCCTCCATTGCCGTATTCCTCTCCTCCGCGTCCTCCCAGGCTCTCACTTCGCCCACCGTGGCCTTCACTTCGTCCGGATGGCATCGTATCGCTCCGGGGGCCGATAGGCCCCTCAGGACGATGATTGCGATGGCTGGACTCGCGGGGCGGGGCCATGTCTCTGCCGCCTGGGAGCGAGTCTCTGCCGCCACCGACCGAGTCCCGCATTGACCGACGGGATCCAGTGGTGTCTCTCTCCCCGTCGCGGCTGCTATTGACGGCGCCTCCCGTCGGGTCGGTTCTTCTATCTCTGTAGGTTGGCGCGTCCTTATTTTCTCGCTCTCGGTCTGGACTACGCTCGCGACTGTTTCGTCGGGAGGGTCTGTTACTGCGATCGCCTCCTCGGTGGTGATCCCGGCGGCTGCTCCGCTCATGCTCCCCTCTGCTGGCCCCATGTTCGTCACCGTTACGCCCGCTACGACCATCCCGGCTATCGCTCACCACTTGGATAGGTTCTGGTCCGCGTGGTGCACGGTCGGGGCCTGCATCCGGACGAAAGCCATCCCGGATAGGATCAGGGCGCTCGTGAATTGGGGTCGTCACAGGCGACGAACCAGCTAGTATCTGCGCATCGGAACCAGCAAGACTCATCCGCTGTCGGCTCTGCCGGAAACCACTTGAACCGCGACCGCTATCAGCTGATGCCTTTTCGAGCGTATTCTGAATGCCTCGAAGCTGTCGGTTGCCACCAGGCCTTCCACGATCGTTGGAAGCGGATGGACCTGTGGGTGCTGGGAAGTCTGTATTCAGAGGGGACGGCCTAGCTGACGAGTTTGACACCGAGGCAGCCGGGCGATCAGGGGTGTGCATCGGCGGTCGAGATCCGGTACCGGGTCCTGATGGCTGAGGTCCTGCACCAATCTGGTTCAGTCGATCGGGGTGAACAGAGGGGGCGGGCGCAGGTGGCGGAGGAGGAGCCGACGGGGTGGCAGGGGCGGAGGGGCCTGATGGCGGTTGTTGGTTTATGTGCCGCGCTCTGTCTGGGTGGACTCCGACCCCAGTAGGAGCAACCGCCGACGTAGGAGAGTTCAGGTTGCTGTTGTCGTACTGGCCTCGCCGCGGCCGGGAGTACGCCGGTCCCGTAGGCGGATGACGCTCTGGCGAGGGGGGGCGGATTGGCTCCAGGCCAGAAAACCGGTTGTCGCTCCGCATAGGAGGCGGTTGATTAAGAGAACTGACTCTCGCAGCGTTGCGGCCACGACTACGGGGGCCGGATGGCGGGCCGGATGGCGGACCTGGCGCCAAATCGGCCGTGGACGGTATTGCGTTGAGTCGGCCATAGTTGGGGTCATGCTGGGGGAGCCTACCCGCGTCCTGGTCGCCGCCTCGGCCGGCCTGGTTGCTTGAAGCGTCTCTGAGACCTGCTGCTCTCTCGGGTTCGCGGTCCGGGTTCCGATCCGACCGTGGCTGGGATGGGGCGCTATCATGTCCATCTCTGCTCGAGCTATGGTAGTCCGAGTGGCGTTGTCTTGGGGCACGGTCATCCCGGGCCTTGTCTGGTTGCGGGGCTGTTGGGGTTTGGTGGTCGGCCCGTCTTGGTGAGCCCGTCCGGGACGACCGGTCGCGACCTTGGTCTCTTGAACTTGAGCTCGACCGAGGAGGATCCCGCAAGTCTCCGATAAGCGCAGCCCGGGCTGGATTGATCATTTCTGGGCGACTAGCCTCAGCTATATGGCGCAGGCGATCCGGATTGACTGGTGGCTCAGGTGCATCAATAACTGGTGCGGTGGCGGGAGGGGGCGCTGGAGCCGTGTGCTCCCTCGGAGGCCGGGTCTCATTGCGACTCGATCCGTGCGAAGGCCTGTCACGTGGCGGGCGAGACTCTCTCTCCGGGGGCGCCGTGTGTTCGTTCCATCGCGGTGGGAGTTCCACACGGGCTGGCCATTCCCTCTCTGGTCGACCGGTGTCCCGCGGACCAGCCTCTAGCGGACGCCGGTCGGCTGGAGCAAATTCTCTCGGCCTCTCCGAGCGGGAGCTGTCCGGCGCTCGGTAATCCCTACCGTCCCGGCTAACAACTGGCTCACGCCCCTCGCGGGAATGGATCTCTCGTTGATCTCTCGGGTCTCTAGCATCGCGGGGGTGGCCAGCGTCTCGTGGGTCCCGGACATCCCGAGGGGGTTCACGATAGTCTCGTGATTCCCTTGGTGCGACATCCCTTCTGTTGTCATGGCGAGGAGGATTGAACCTTTGGCCAGGGTAAGGCACCTCAGGTCTGCTCGGCAGCTCCGGTCTATTTGGGAGACCGTGTCCGCCGGGTGGCAATGTCGAGAATCTTCCCGAGTCAAGGCGACTTCCAGATGTGGAAGCCGGCACTGCAGATGCAGGTTTTGGGGTTTCGGGCTTGCTACTAGATGCTGTTGTCGAGTTCGCTCTGTGGGCTGCGTCAACGCCGGAGTCCTTTGCTGGCTCTCTGGTTGGCAACGGGTGCTTGATTGGGGCAGTTGCCTTATTGTCCGGCAGCCCGTTGGTGGTTTTAGCTCCCTTGCTGTCCTTAACTTCGCCGTCCTCGACCTCGGCAGCAGTCTGCTTTTGATTTGGCAACCTGAACTCTGGCGCCGATGCTCGGAGCGCAGAGTTTGAAGGCACAGAAGACCCCCGTTGGTCGTCTCTCGAGTCGGCTGCCTGTAGCTAGTTAGTATCCATACCTTACAAGCCAGAGGGTCAAAAGACTTACCAGTCCCGGGCGGAATGCCTGGACGAGGATCCACTTTGACTTTCGTTTCTGAAGCTCCGAAAATGCGGTTTGCGCTGTGACCGACAGATCAACTCGGTTACCTTGCTCAGACTGAGGGGCGGTCTTGGATGCAGACTCGCGCTCAGTGATCGTCTTGAGCTGTTCGAGGAACTTATCAGCCATGAAGTTAATGGCGGGGAAGAAGTCCATCACGGATTTCAAAACAGTGATGGCGTTTCGAATGTGCATCCACTCCAACCCGTTCAGACAGCTCCTCAGGGCACTGTTAAGCTCTTTGTGCCAGCGGAAGAGGAGATCGCGAAAAGCGTCATGTTCAACGGTTGCCGTCGGCTTCCCGTCCGCATCGACAGCTGTGGCAAAGCCCAGATATTGTCGCGCTTTCTTGCCCTGAAGGTCTTTGATGCCCAAGGCTTCTTTCTCATAAGCACTCTTGTCTCCATGCCACCTTGACAAATCGCCAAGAATGCATTTCAGGAATCGGCCAAGATGCTCGGCCTCGCGGACCGTGCACGTGAAGATGATGGCACGCAATCTGTTGTGGTTAAATAGCCGGTCATATAGCGACATCAGCTTGAAATTGGGTGCCGAAAACTCATGGAGAAACTTGATCAGCTTAAAGCAGTATTCCGCATCGAGGGGGGAAAGCTGGAGGCGGGGCAGAATGCATTCTTCGAGGAAGGCATCCGAAGTCGCGTCGGCCTTGGCAAATTCAGCTGGGAACCAGGTGTTGAGCTGCTTGGCAATCTGGAGTCTCGCCTTCGAGAACCGTTGAACACCCTGGCTGTTTTCTTGGAGCAAAAGCTGTTGGCGGTCGAGGATGTCCTTTCGCTTTTGTGTCTTCTTGTTCATCCCAGCTCGGGTCATGTCTGATCTATCCTTCATAACGTCCTCGGCTTGTCTGCTGAGCTTGGAACTCTCTGCATTGTAGTTCTCCAATGGGAAAGAGAAATCTCCAAGCTGCAAAGACCAAAAGAACACGTAGCCCGCAGGGCTGAGGTATCGCCAGGAGCGATCTGCCAAGACATTCGGGATCTCGTCGATCAGTGGCTGCAAAGCATCCATGAGAGGGTCCACCTTACGGTTGTTGACTGTTTTGGTATCGATCTCGCCCTTGTCCTCCGAGCCGCTTGTCTTGGAATCGGCGCCTTCGTTTGGCGTGTCCATTGAAACATCGCCGTCGTTATCGGTGATGATTCGTGATGGTTGGGTCCCCGTCTGGCTGTCTTTGAGCGCTTTGCCTGCGTTCATGTCCAGGCGAATACTGGCCCGACCGATCATGAACGCTAGGCCTGCCTCAAGGCCGAAGTCCTTCATAAGCTGAATGATGTCTGGGACGAGACTGTTAAATGTGTCGCCGTCAATGCCACTTCTGAGTAGATCCAGGTACTGCAAGAGAATCTGGTGGGTATCGTCGACGACAGTGGACAGATACTTGATGTGGGCAGCACCGTCCATGACCTTGTAGATAGCGTTTTGTCGATACTGCGCAATGTTGATGAGAAGTCGGCCGGCTAGCTTCGTGTCGACCAGTGACTTGATGAGACGATCGGCGCTTCGGACAGATACCGAACGCTTGTCTCCCAAATTGATTAGCGTCTCCCGTCGGAGGAGCTCACCGCCAGTCATCGACCGCAACTGAGCATCTGTGAAGTCGAGGTCCGAGACAACACCTCCCATGGATTCAATCAACTCTCTGAGGATGAGAAGGTCGGTCGAATTGCCCTTAAAGAGTTGGTCGTTTACGTAGCGAAGGATAGGCACCGGATTCATGTTGGAGTAACGCTGGAAGACTTTGCCAGAAAACTTCGAGAGAGCCTGGAGCCATTTACTCGTGAGCAGCACCGAGTCTTCCTGGGTCCGGTTTCTTTGGCCGCCGATGGAACTCAACACCGACCAAACCAACACATCGTACCCCAAATCTGTAAAGTACTTGACGCACTCCACGAAGGCATCGATCAAGTTACTGTATGCCTCGATCTGCGACAGCGCGACCTTGCAGAGAATGCCAGGGGATGGGTAAGCAATCTTGGCAAGACTCTTTGCCATCTGGGAAATATTGGTAAGAGACAGGCGCTTCATGTTGGCGAGTGTTTCGAGCCGGGTCCGAGCAAAGGCTTTTTTCATCGGCTCAAGTCGAGAAATCGACCCTTCGTACCATTCTGAATAGACGTTGTATCGAACTTGGATTGGGTATTGTTTGAGGAGGGTCCAAACAGTCTCCGCAAGCGATGAGTTGGCATCACTAAGGCTGAGTGCGGGAACAAGTAATCGCTTGAGGAGAGCAAGCCACCGGGCTTTGTTCTCGGCAGATTGGTCGTCGGCGAGACTCTTTTGACCAATGCTGGTAAGCTTAGACAGTAGAGCGGCATCCCGGCCGATGTTAACGCCCACGATGTTCAACAATGTGTCACAAAGTGTAAAAACGTCATCGACCGTCTGGCAGACAGGAACGTTATCCGCCCATTCTTCCCAGTAGAAGCGGTAGGGGCCAATGCCTCCTTCAGCCGTATCCAGTTGGTCGGCGAAAGGCCATTTCAGAGCTCTCCTTGTCGGGGGTAAAGCGAGCTTTACCGCACCTTTGGGGACCCCAGACTGATCGACAACCGGCTGCTTCTTTGCTGGGGTTTCCTGTGCACGTGAGACGACAGGGCGACTCTGCTGAAAGACGAGATCTAGTGAATGGTGAAGGATGCGGAAGAGTAGCGGCCGTATTTTTTCAGGGTAAGCATCGAGAAGCCAAGGGTGCCGCCCAATGATGAAGAGCGACTCAGGAAGAGCACCGATCGTGAGAAGGTTGCTCAGAAGGAGAGCCTTTTGCTCTTCAGGTTCGGGAATCTTGTCTTCACCCTTTGCGGCTCCTGTGACATCTTTCGCGCTATCGTCAGTCTTGCTCGGGCCGTCGCGGCGCGACATGCTAGGCGGAGCCATGTCGTCGGGAAGCGCCCCGGCCATCATGAGTGCGTTTGGTTCGCCACCCGGTCGATTGGCCCGCTCCTTCTCCTCTATTTCTTTCATCTTTTTGACCCTAAAGCTTTCCATATCTTTCTCCGGGGGCCAGAGATGACTCCAAAGGTCGGTCAACGAGATAAAGCCAATCTTGATCAGCAGCGCAATGAGGTAGATGAGATTTCCTGGAAGAACATCGTCTTTGTCTCTCAGGTCCGAGGCGTAAAACCGAAGCTTGAAGCCCAGCATTTGGGCCGCGTCTCGGTTGCCGGTCGGTGGGAACGTCTTAGTCAGTTTTGTCCACTCCTGCTCAATGTTCGTTTCTTGGCCATTCTCCACAGTGTCGTTTGCGAGACGCTGCTCTTCTGCGGGGGTAAGCTGTCTTCCTCCCAACTCGAAGAACGCATCCAGCTTGATTTGGCGCGCCCTGTCCCAAAATGCAATATCGCGTTTCAGCCGCTCGGTGGCCAGAACCGCATCCTCTTCCTCGGTTGCAGCCCAGCCGAAGTGTCCTGGCAAAGCCCATACGGGCAGACCGCCCACATCCACACCAAGCGAAGTTCGAGTTTGGCGGGGCTGTGTACGAGGCCACCATGAGCTGACACGCAGGAATTTGACGAAGAACTGGAACTGCTTGATCAGAATAGCGGCGAAGACGTCCAGAGTCACGTCCAAGACCCTGCCAGGATGAAGGTCGAAAGTCCCAATAAGGCCCATAACCTTATTAAACGCGTCTTGAACGACCTCAGACGAGGGCGGTTCAGAGTTGCTGATTGTGAATAACTCGGTCATGAGCTTTGAGTAGCCTTCAGTCTCTTCTCGCAAGAGATTGTAATTTGCTTGGCGATAAAGCAGGTTCGTTGCCTGGCGGACTCCTATCCGCGCGAAGGTATCCCGTATTAAATCGAGCTGCTGGAGGATTGTAGAGTCGAGGACAATACGCATGAGAGCTGGCGACACGCCTGTTGCCCTCATCATCTCACCGAGTTCCGGGCGATATGGGCTCGACTCAATTTCCATGAAAGTCGATACTGTGTCGAGAAACAGGGTGTGCGGGTCGAAGGCCATGGCCGCCCGATCTGCTTCAGTCGGCTCGGGCCCCAAGATATCCTTGATTACCCCGCCAGCATCCGCTCCAGGGAGCCTGCCATCGGTAACAGAGTGAAGGATTTCCTGGAATATGGTCGTGACCTCCATGAGGTCCTCATCGTCGCGTGACTGGATTCCATGATCAATCACCTCCTGTCGCGCGCCTTGCTTCCACCTGTCAAAGCGATCGTCGGTGACGATGGCGTAGAAGTAGCCTGGCTGGATCGGCGAAGGCGGGGGAGACGGCGGGGCAGGCGTCGATATTACCTGCATGTTCACGGATGCCACTGGCACGGCAGATGAAGAGCTCAAAGGACGCGCTATGGGCGGCGATATTGGGCCGGGCGCTGTCGCTGAAGACGGCGGTCCGTTGGCGTTGAAGGATTGAGAAGAGTCGCGACGATCGTTTCTTCGGGAACCTCGACCACGGCCGCGACCTCCACCTTCGTAGCCGCCGTCGTATCGTCCTAGCGATGTATCTCCGGGTCGGTGTGGCGCGGGTCTAGAGGGGCCAGAATCGCTGGGTCGCTCGGCTCTCTTGCGCTTCGGAGGCATGATGGCATGCGTCTTAACCGGAGCGTGGTGTCATTTATGGGTGATGCGGCGCTCAGCCTGCGATTGCTTTATCGCAAAGAGGCAGGGAAGAGCGCAGTAACTATCGCCCTGGCAGAAAGTCAGAGTCGGCCGTCGCAGGGGAGGGCGCGAGAAATGTTATCGCGGTGATGATCAGGACAAGGAAAGTATGGGTCGCAGAGACTGACGTTGTGACAACCGAAGGAAACAGGACGCAGGGGGAAAATCGAATGTTGTTGGCTAACGGCGAAATGGCAGGTTGCCGATTGAAAGAGTGACTGTCAGATGGGGTTCGAGTGATTCCCGTCGATGTTGGGCCGGCGTGCCGACTTTGGCGTTTGCTGGCTGCGAAGGTGAGGAAGAAATCGAAGAGCTGTCGGTGGAGCGGCTCAAACAAGTGGCTCGCGTCGAATCGCAGCTTTGGCTCTGGGCGTCGTGTTGCTTCCTTGCGCAAGCTTGGCGTGCACGGGCGCCAGCCTCAAGAGCGAGGCTGGACTGTGGGTGGGGCTTCAAGTGGGGCCTCACAGCAAGCCCCCTGGCCGAGAATGCGCCGCCAGTTGCAACGGCCCGCCTGGCAGCCTCAGGCACACCGCACTGGTCACCCAGAACCCACCCCGCCGATTGCCGGCGTCGGTACTTACAAGAAGTATCTCTTACTCACTCCTCCAGCGAGTTTGCCGAGCGAATTGCGCCATCGACGCTTGTAATTCTCACACCTGTACAGCCAGTATATTTTTGACGCCGGTGCCGAAAGAGGAGACATCACATCATCTTGCCCATGCTTCTCTGAGTTTTGGTTTCAAGCTATCAGCTGTGGCACCGCAGTAACAGGGCGTTTCGAAATATTCTGAATTCCGCCTTAACACCGCCTTTAGTTCCTGCCTACGCAAACAGCGAGATCACCCACTATGTCTTCAAATGGTGTTGGCAGTGGCGGCGTAAAGCCCAGATACGGTCAGTATTTCTTCCACCGATATCACTCTCCCCGCTACGACTTGCGCCCTTTTTCTCATATTCCCATACCCTGTTGGTGTCGTTGTTTACACTTCCTCTCATCATCTGCTTCCCACAATGAGTCTCCGGGCCCCTGTAAGAGCGGTGGCTGAATACGTCCAAGAAAGAATCCAGTCCCAGCCTGAGAATCCGTTCGCGGCCCTCATTCCGGACCAGCAGATTGCCGTCATCCCGTCATTCACGCTCGAGTCGGGCGTGACGCTGCGAAATGTCCCGGTGGCATACACCACCAGGGGTCAACTCTCGCCAGAGGGTGACAACTGCATGGTCATCTGTCATGCCTTGACCGGCAGTGCCGATGTTGCCGACTGGTGGGGGCCCCTTCTCGGCGGATCAGGCCGAGCATTCGACACATCTCGCTTCTTCGTCGTCTGTATGAACAGTTTAGGTAGCCCCTATGGTACTGCGAGCCCTGTTACCGCAAAGGACGGCGACCCGGAACAAGGCCAGTATGGCCCCGAGTTCCCCCTGACCACCATCAGGGACGATGTCCAGTAAGGAGTGATCCCGTTGTCATGGTCGATATCTATCTCACCAGTTCTCAGGCTCCACAGACTGCTTCTTGATGATCTGGGTGTGAAGCAAGTAGCTGCTGTGATTGGCGGCTCGCTCGGCGGCATGTTTGTCCTCGAATGGGCATATCTTGGCAAGGACTATGTTCGTTGCGTCGTACCTATTGCCACATCAAGCCGGCACAGCGCTTGGGGTATCAGCTGGGGCGAGGCCCAGCGCCAGTCCATCTATGCAGACCCCAAGTATGACGACGGGTACTACCCATTCTCCGACCCACCCTCCGCGGGTCTTGGCGCGGCACGTATGTCTGCCCTCTTGACCTACCGGAGTCGGAATTCTTTTGAGGCCCGGTTCGGCCGGAATACGCCGGATCCATCACGCCGGCAGACAATCCGGGAAAGACCGACACCAGCTACCGCATCGGAGGCTCACTTCCACATCCACAACGACGGCCACAAGCTGTCCCGCGGGTCCCCTTCCCGCACGGCCAGCGGTGACTTGAAGAAACCCCCAACTTCGGCCGAGGAACCCAATCCCAATAGGCCCGATGGCGCTGACCCGCAATTCCATGGGCCACAGGGCGGGAGCTTGACCGGTGGCGAGGTGATGCCTACCGGATCCACATACTTCTCAGCCCAGTCGTACCTACGGTACCAGGGGGCGAAGTTTGTCAAGAGGTTCGATAGTAACTGCTATATCGCCATGACGCGAAAGCTCGATACACACGACGTGAGCCGAGACCGCGCGGGAACGATCGCAGAGGCGCTTGCGATGATTGAGCAGCCAGTTTTGGTCCTCGGCATCGAAAGCGACGGCCTCTTCACTTTTGCCGAACAGGAAGAGCTGGCCGAGCACATCAAGGATGCCAGGCTAGAGCGGATAGACAGTCAAGAGGGCCATGACGCTTTTTTGCTTCAGTTTGAGCAGGTGAACCGCTACATACTCGCGTTTTTGAGGGAAGCCTTGCCAGACATCATGAGCAAGGATACCCACGACGCGGTGGTGGAGAGCTCGGTGGGCCAGATAACAAAGAGCAGCACCTTTGGTGAGGCTGAAGTGGATGATATTACAGCATGGTAGACACATAGATTTGCGATTTGCGAATAGATTCCGGCTTTTTTGAGGTTAAAAGGAAATCTCGCGAGGCTGCCTGGGACTGCCAGCAAGATGCTCTTACCCCTCACAGTCATGCCCCTCCATTAAGCTTAGTGTTACCATTCACTTACCAATATGGTTGGTATCAATCCGATGTTCAACATGGAACAAACCCGAACCTAACTGCGCCGAAACTGATATCGAACTGCTATGCTAACCGGAAGGAAACCATTCGAAAACGTCTCTCTGTGGGGCGCTGTTTCAACGCAGCATATTCCGATTAACCAAGACTGAAGATATGATATACAAGACTATAAGTTCATCGTCTCGCTTTAATCATAAGTACTGTAATATGAGAGGTCGAAATGCCTAACGAGTCGATTTTGACGGTTCTCCGTCAACGGCCATATCCTGTGCTTCCCTCCTGGCCTTAGCTCCAGCCTTGAGTTTTTCCCACCTCTCACGGTATTTGTCCACTGTCTGCTGTAGCTTATCATAGTCTTTCTCCATAGATCCCATCTTCTGCACCATGGAAGCCATCTGCTCTTCCAGCTCACGGTTCCGCCGCTTGATCGCCTCATCAGCCGGCCCTCCGCTAGAGGACATGGGCGATCCGGGTCTCTGTAGACGGACGCTCTGTGCGAGTGCCAGATGTGCGCTTTGCGAGTTCAACTCAAATGCGTGGAGCCGCTTGCTGAGCTTGTCGAGCATTTCTTTGAGGCTTGCATTTTCCGTATGAAGTTCCTCCACCACATTCTGAAGTTCCCTCTCTGATCGACTCTTACCCGCGCGTTTTCGGAGCCCAGGGAGCATCGGTGCTTGCGATTCCCGCGCGTCGACAAAATCATCTTCATCCTGATCGTCTCCAAGGTCGGCGTCGTCCCTGGACGCAGCTATTCGCCGCTTCTCTTTATTTTCATGGTTGAGAATGCTTGCATACGACGCTGTGTGTCCGCTTGTGGGCACTACGTAGAACGAGTCGCCGCCGTGGCCATCTCTCGCTAGCGACCGAAGGGTCGCGCGAGAGAAGATCTTGGACAGCTCCGGCTCCATCCCAGGTGCCATGGACTTTTGCTGCCTAGGGTTCTTCAGCGGGACGGGTTCGGGGGTGGGCGGGGGTGCGATTTCGGGTGTCGAATCCTCAGCTATCAGGGGCAAGCCGGCAAAGGCTAGGGGTGCAGAAAGCTTATTGATAAGACTTCCAAACGTGCTGTAGAATCTGGAGAAGCCCTCGTCGCCGGGGCTCGTAGCAGAACTAGCCTGATCGTTCCTCGAGGGATCGCCAACCACTGCATCGTCCCTAATCCCCTGCTGCAACGTTGGTACCCAGCTGGGTGTCCGCCCATTATCCGCCGCATCGGACCCCTTGTTCCTCAACGAGCCTTCTCTGCGTGGGCGGGTTTCTAGGCTGCCGGGCGCTTGGTCGTTCGAGACGCTGGGAGCCAAAGGCTGCCCACGATATTTGGATTTTATTCCCCTCGCGGAAGCAAGGTTGCTGGCTATGGAAGACGAAAGCTCGCGGCCGGGATATCTGCGTTGTTGTGGCAGAGTTGGGACAGGCTTTACGGGTGCTGCACTTGTCGTTGAGCCAGATACCCCTGCGGGCGCCTTCGATGCTTTAGACTGTTCATCTTGTTCGCCCGAGGCATCCTTCTCGTCTTCCTCGGGGACATCGCTGTCGGCGGTGGACTGCTGACTTGGCGGATCGAGGGGAAGCTTCAACAGCTCAGACAACCTCTTGTGATGCTGCTCCAACAAGCGCAACGTTCGGAGGGCCTCGGTACTGCCCGTGGTTTTCGCAGCGTTCGCAAATTCGCCAGCAGCGAGGGCGTGTTCGGCGACAGCAGTCGTGGTGTCCGCGGTCTGCGTGGCATTCGAAGCAGCTCTAGCATGATCATGGGCCTACGATATCAGCCACTGGAGACAGACCGCACGATGCGACAGGGTGAAGAAGGGGATGCAGGGTCTACCTTGATCAGGGGTGACGACTCCATCTTCTCGCGGGGTGACCACGCATCGCGTGAGACCAAAGCTAGGTTTTCAGTATTATCGCTTGTTTAGCGTGCGCACAAACAAAATCGCATTCAAGGTGTCTAAGTGGCTGTCCGGGTGAGAAGACTTTATTCGTTGCCTCGTTAGGGTCAGTGTTTGATGGTTTCAATGGTGTTCATTCTCCAACCAGTTGCGGGGGCTGTAGCCTGGCGGGCAGCTGAAAGAAGCTGACAGGGGTGCGAGTGACACTGCCTGCCGCGAGGGGCTGGCCTGCCACCATCCCGCCATATCTTATCGGCTTGGGACGAATCTCTGGCAAGGAGAGAAGGCGATGGAAACGAAACACCGTTGCAGATGAGAAACGAAGTGGATGCGCCAAACATCAAACAGGAGCATGGAGGTTGGACAGTTGGCATTACATTTCAACGTCCCCGACGACAACATCTCCAACCTGGACCAGTAAAATAACTCGCCTTGGCTCTTCTCTCCCGAGCGCGCGAAACCGCAGCACCGAAAGCCCTCGATTGCGCCAGTGTCTTTCAGCAAGGCTTGGCAACGGATGGCGATGTCATAGTTTCTCGTATCAAAGAGACCAGCGGAGCTCCAGGATCCCAGGCTTAGGAAAACACACAAACCCGACAGCACCTCCGCGATCAGCTGCGCGCTACCAATCATGGACAGCAGCTCCAACGGGCTGGGAAAGCTTATTCCAAAGTCGCTCACTACCAAACGGCGACGCACCAAGGCATCATCGATTGCCGAGACCGCAAGCAGCAACGAGGATGGCGCATCGCTGAGGGGAAGAAGCATTGCCAGCCAAGGCACTGCAGAGAGCGGCAGCCTCCGCAACGACGACGACGACGGTGAAAACAACGATCTAATTGCCTTTGATTCGGACCCTGAATCGTAAGTATTGTGCTTTCTTTTGTTTCATTCGCCAAGAGACACCCCGACGGCCCAAGTGAGGAGGCTCTAAGGTTTCCACCTGCTCTCCATGGCCGTGCTCGCCGAACTGCGCCTCCCCCAGGCGGCGTTTTCTCCCCTCGTATGCTTGGTGGACAGACGTCGTCGTCATCCTCTTACCTCTGGCAAAAACAGTCCCGGCCCTCAACAGCTGCATCGACCCAATCTTCTTGCACTCGTTTATTTCAGTCCCGTGTATTCTTTGTTTCTATTACCCTGGTGGGTACGATTGAGACGCTGACTGACCGGCCTCAACGTCACAGGTCGTCAAAACGCCCCACCGCCTTCTCGCCGCATCCATCTCAAAACCGACTTCCGACGACGTCTTCGCCCACCATCCAGGCCTCGCATCATATTGAGTCGCTTCCGCCAGATAGCCTAACCACCACGCAGTCCCGCTCGTCCACCTTCAACGGCAGCGATAACAGTCTAGACTCTGCGGCGCCGTCTCTCCGGCCGACCCAGACAGGACTCACCCCTCCCCAATCGCTGTCGAATAAGTCGTCTGTCAGCAAACTGCGGGACGTTTTCCGCTCCAAGAAGACGACGGAACACAGCTCCAGCGACGAGAGGAGTCCGAAAACGCTCCCTGCGGACAAAGCAGTCGAGCCAGTGCCAGACACAGGTCCGCTCGACGCCAGCACCGGCACCGCAGCCGCCAGCACGCCGACGACAAAGCCCACGTCTTCTGAACGTGTCCGCCGTCTTTCTCGAAGCCAGAATATTGAGCCCTTGAAGCGGCCACCGCAGACCCCGCCGTCGAACGAGGTCGCGACTCCGGTCATCGTCAATACACCTCCCACTCCTACGGACCCGAACCATCCGGATCACGCAGCTTCCTCCACAGCCAGCCCGCGCTCGCGTTCAAATTCTGATGCATCGCCCAAGGGGAACATGATCAATCAGCGGCGTAGCAGAGCCGGCTCTGGCGCTATTGGACCGAGCAAGCTTTCCGCCGTTACTCCCGCCCCACTGACACCAACGCCCGAGAACGGTCTGCCCTCACCGAGCAACCCTGCCGCCACCTTCTTCTCATCCATGTTCTCGGCCGTCCAGAACACGGCTAATACACTTAGCAACACCATCACAAACGCAAATCTCCAACAAGGAGGCCCCAAAAACAGCAAGCCCCCGACCATCAGGGAAAAGCAGGGTGATAAAGATCAGGACAGCGTTGAGGTGGAATCCTCGTCTGAAGCTTCGGCAGAACGGTCAATGGATTCCAAAGAGCCGGCGGTGAAGACTCTCGGTATGGGGGATCTCAGCCTAAGCCAGCTGGGCATTGTGGAGGCGACAAGCAATGCGCCGTCCCCGGTAGCTGCCAGGTTCAACGAGTCTGAATCTCGGGCACGGGCAGAATCTGCCCCCGTGGACCCATACACCGCGCAGTCGGACCTACCCTCAGATGATTTCCAGCTGGCTCGTCCGCTTTCTCTCTACGAGCCTGCAGGCAGCGGAGACCGCACACCACCCCAAGGAAGCATGTATGAGGGAAAGTCAGGTCTCCAGCGTAGCGGTAGTATCCGAAGCGCGATTGGTAGACGAAGAAAACGCGGCAGTAGCGCTGCCACGGGCAACACGGTAAGCGCGGCCATTGCCGCCGCTAATGCTTCGTTCGCCAACCCGATCGCCCAGTCAAGCACACCAAAGCTTACCGGGTTTGCCGTTGCTACGAAGAAGCGAAACCGCGACTTTCACACACTTTTCAAAAGCGTGCCTGATGATGACTACCTCATCGAAGACTATAGTTGCGCCCTACAGCGTGAGATTCTGGCACATGGTAGGCTGTATGTTTCGGAAGGTCACCTGTGCTTCAGTAGCAATATCCTTGGTTGGGTCACGACGCTAGTGATGAGCTTTGATGAGATCGTCGCTGTCGAAAAGCGGAGCACAGCGCTCGTGTTCAAGAATGGTTTGGAGATTTCCACTCTACATGCAAAGCATATATTCGCGTCCTTCACAAGTCGCGATACTACCTACGATCTCATCATCAAGATCTGGAAGCTTGGCCACCCCCAACTACAGAGCTCGCTTAACGGTGTGCGCCTTGAGGAACCAGGAGGTGATAGAACCGAGAAGATTGAGACCGAATCTGTAACGGTATCGGTGGCTGGAAGCCAGAGTGTTTCAGCTTCCGACGAGGACAGCGGCGACGGGGACGACATCTATGACGAGGACGAGGACGAGGACGAGGGCCTCGATACGACTCAGATGACCGACGCGCCGGTGCCGGAAGGCCTGACAGAAAAGACCGCTGTCGCGCGGAAAGCCTCTGGCGCAGCTGCAGTCTTTGCGGAAAAGCAAGACGAAGGTGCACCGGCTGGGAGTGCAGGCGAGTTTCCAGGTCCCGCCACTCATGCGCCCACAGACTGTGGAGATGTCGCCAGCCACTACGACAAGGTAATAGGAGATGACGTTGTTGCGGCACCCTTAGGCAAGGTGTACGATATCCTCTTCGGTCCGCCCTCGGCCGCTTGGATGTTGAAATGGCTGTCGAACGACCAAAAATGCACAGACATCCAGATGGAAGACAAACGAGGCCTCGCTGATGATGTGAAGAGCCGGACATTTTCCTACATCAAACCGTTGAACTCCTCTATCGGGCCCAGGCAGACAAAATGCATTGTAACAGAGCAACTCGAGAACCTTGACCTCGAGAAATCCGTCAATGTTCTTTGCAGTACCCAGAATCCGGATGTTCCCAACGGCAACATTTTTGTTGTCAAGACAAGATATTGCCTCACGTGGGCTGAGAATAACGCGACCCGTGTTCAAATCAACTGCACCATTGAATGGTCCGGCAAAAGCTGGCTCAAAGGTGTGTTACCCCCCCCCTAAATGGAGTATCAATCCCATCGCTCACTGACACAAATCGCAGGTGCAATTGAGAGGGGAGCAAATGACGGCCAGACACAATATGCGAAGGACCTCTTCTCGAGTCTCAAAGCCACAGTCTCATCTCGCCCACGGTCTGGGACGCTTGCGCCCGCCAATGCTGTCAAGGGCAAGAAGCGCCTTCGCAAGGGCAAGTTTGCCCAGACATCCAACACGGCCAGCGATGCCGAAGGTCTGTCCAAGACGTCTACAAAAAGCGACTGGGGCTTGCTCGAGCCTCTCCAGCCCTTCTTTGGCCCACTGGTCGGAGTCATCAGGCCCGTACTCACTGGAAATGTCGTTTACGGCTTGCTGGTCGGACTACTGGTGGCTACTTGGTTTGGTTTCGGATCCAACAGGCAGCCTCCGACGCCCTATGACCGCGGTTTGGGATACGCCGGGTATCCCCAACGGCTGGCGGCATACGAGGAGATGTGGAGAGGGGAAGAGAGCGATCTCTGGGACTGGATAGAAGAGAGAACGGGTATAGACCAACTCGCTGCAGAACCGCTGCAGACGAGGAAAAAGTCTGGGGCTGAGGCAAGAACAGTGGAAGAGAAGCTCCGGGAAGAGAAGATGGACGAAAGGGAAATCAAAGAGGCCATCAGGGTAACAGAGGAGCATCTAAGAGTTCTCAAGGGGGTCGTCGAAAGGGAAGAGAATAGGTGAAACGGAGGCGCCTAGAAAGCAATGACACACACGGCAGCGCCATGGGGTTCTCTTTGTGTAGTAGCATTACATTCAGGGTGTACGTGTGTAGACTTGTAACATATCATGGAAGGGAGCGAGCAATTGATGGTGTGGATTTTTTGACCATCATCAGAGACCGCATTTCGACAGAGTCGTGACTGCTTGGTGCTTTCCAATTGTCCACTCAACTGAACAAACATCACTTTGATCGCTGGAGTTTACATTGCAGGCAGGTTGATCCCCATTGAATCATGCTTCGAGGCCCGTCCTTCCGAAAGCGCACGCGGCATCGGCGCCGCAAACCACACTCTTCAGTTGCATTACACTCAAGTTGCTACATGAAGACTCCATTGGCGTTACACATGCAGCTCTCGCGCAGCACAACCAAAACTTCCGAGAATATATGGGCGCACTGCATAGCTCCAGTATCACCATGTGAAAAGTATGGGGAATAATCAGCCCCCGGAGGAGGGGCTACAGCCGACGATGTCACGATGAAATATCAGGATATGTCGTATCCGGCGCGGTGAGGGCCTTGTTCTGGGCACTAGTCTGGTTGCACCGCAGATGTGGATGGGGTCGCTCAGGAAGGAGTGCCTGGACTGTTTGGGCGTGCTGATTTGATGGTTCTTTTACGGTGGTTTATGTACGTGTCCGTTCCTGCAGTGGTGAGGCCGTAGCCTGAGGTTGATGGGAGAGGTTATTGGTGGTACGGATAGACGGATGGGTGGTTTGTTTCCTGCCTGGAGGCTGCAGAGATGTGGGTGTGTTCTCGCGTGGTGCGGGAGGAATGGGTGAGGTGCCCGGATAAGGGGCTGGTTGATCCTTGGTTCTTCGGCCGTTGGCCGCCCCACCCCCTGCAGTCTCGAAACTTGCAGACCTCACGCTTCACCTCGATCTGCGCCTACCCTAAATTTTTGGCGGTGGGAGGTGTTGTTTGCCCTTTGGTACTGGTCGTAGCCCCGAGACATATGGTACGCCCCAAGCCGAGACATGTATAACTGTGGGAGCATGAGGATTCAAGTTAAAAATGGAAGTGGTGGGGAGCGTCAACGTCACTGAATCTAGACTTTTCTGCCACGAGGAGCACGGACCGGAAAGCGCGGTTCCATGCTCTCCAGCAAAGGTTCTTACCCGGCAAGCGGAGCCTGTGTAATTGCTCGCATTTGGTTATCTCCATTAAGAAGTGAAGAATTTTGGATGCTAGAACTGCAACGAATCAGACTACGTATCCGAAACTGCGGGTGATTTTCGCTTTGCAGTCTTCATGGCGAACCTCGCATGCATCTTAGTCAAGTCTTGAGGCTTCAGGTGGATGCTCCAGGGGCTGAATATGGTCTTAGACACGCGGTCCGCTAGCAGAAAAAAACATGGGGTCAAAAGCTCGGGGAGCTGACCAACAATCGAGGGCGCGGAGCAAAGACCTCCTCTCGCAACAAACTGACCTCCGTCACATTGTACTCCGTACCTGACAGCGAGGAGAGGTGGTTGCGTTGTGAAGGTTTTCCCCCGTTTAACACCCGCAATGTTTCCGACCGGAAGTTGGAAGCTGGGTTCGGGTCTGTTGTAGCGATCCCTATCAACGTCGCTCCTTCAGGCCATGATGCGAATGCCTGGGGACCAACCTGGGAGGGATCACTGTGCGTAAACAACAGGGCTGATCACCCTGGCAGCACGGAGAGCCGGGTAGGGTGGCACGGCGCCATCACCAGCGAGGCGCTTCAGCCATGGATCAGCGTGGCTTGTCACGGAAAGTTTTGTGCTCCAAGGGGCCGTTCCCATTCGCTGGAGAGTTCCGGACACTGGGGATTGCTCCAACGGCGACAGCTCCTGGCAGGTGACCGCTGACCAAGGAGCCGCGAGCAAGGGGCAAGAGTGCAATTTTGAATGTTTTTCAGTTTCTTTTCTTCGCTTATTTTCTTTCCTTGCTTTTATTCCCCCCTGGTTCTTATCGTCGTGGGGCCCATTATCTCGACGGACCGATTCACCTCTCTGCGACCAGCGCGCGCTCATCGCATCATTGTTAGCGAGCGACCAGGCAAACCTTCGGTCTTGTCCCGCGAGGCGTGGGCTTTAGCAGAGTTCTGGCCATGCTGTTCTCCGTGCCGCTACGACAGTAGGCACGCGTGAGAAGACGTGCAGACGACACAGCTGCGGACCCTGTCCGCGCAGTGCATAGGGGGACAGGGGCCAATCTGCGCTTTGGCGCGGAAGTACCGAATGTCTCGACGAAACGCCAGCTCTGCCATTGTTTCCGCCCGTGCAGGGGGTCCAGGAGGAGGGGGGCAACACCGCTCTTGAGGAAACACGGTTGGCTCAACCCAGGGGGGCCTCGAGTCGTCGCACATTTCATTTTCATGTTTCCCTTTCTCGGCCGCCTTGCTCCTCGCTTCCTGTCGCTTCCTGTCTGGTCATCTTTGCTGGTTCTTTGGCGGCCCAGTCAGTGGGTTGTCCGTCCGTCTTCGCGCAATAGATTGCACTTTCCCGGCGTATCTGTACCGTTCAATCTATATATCAGCCCTCGTGCCCTCGCTGGACGCCCCGCGTCGCCTCGTGGGCTCTTTAACCCCCCTCGTTTCTCCCCTCGCTTCTGCATACCGGGGGCACCGCGACACGGACGGGCAGGTGAGCTCTGACGTATATTCGGCAGTCTGTCGCTATAATTTGTGCCCGCTGTCCACTCTCGTTCAAGTGTTGCATGCATCGTGGCCCCGTGAGCTGCGAGTGCGGGAACCTGACGCGCCTTCCTCTTTTGCTTACAGCTCGACACGCGCCTGCATTGTTTTCAGGCTGCCGTCCCTCGTTATTCCTGCGTCCACCACGGGCCCCCCGCCAGCTTCTTTATTATTGTCTAGTTGTCTACGACGCCTCACCTCGTGTCTCTCAAGGATCCACTTTCGTTCTTGACGTCCTGGCCACTTCAAGAGACCGCCTTTGCGGGTTCCGCAGCCGATCTATGCGTCGTGAGCGGGCTCACCACACCAATGCCTCCCCTGCGCGGCTCTGAGCCCCACGACACCCGCGAATACAGCTTTGCCCATTGAGCATTGAGCGACTTGAGCTGCATTTACCCGTTGTTGACACCACCGGGCCACCCAATGCCCGAGACATCGGGTCAGGTCCCTTCAGGGGCCACACTGGAGTTCCTCAACAATCATGCTTCCCAATCGAGGAGGGCAAGGCCGCCTCATCTGGATCCTGAAGCCGGGAACGTGGAAAGGGTGCCGCTACGGCCCGAGGCCGACAGCAAACTGCGGAAGAGGGAATCCCGGTTAGGACTAAGAAACATATTCGGGTGGAACAAAGCGGCGTCCTCCGACAAGGTGCCAGCGTCGCCAGTGACGACATCCAGGCCGACAATTGATGCTACGCTGCGTTCAGCGGGAATCAGGGCCTCGATCGCCGAACTCAACTGGCCGTACAGCCTCAGCAATGGAGGTGCCCAGCGGTCGGAGATCACATTACCATCCCTTTCGGTACCCATATCCCAGGCGCTGAAGCACAAGAAGTCCGCCAGCGGGGTACGCGGGCAGTCTCAGCCCGGTAACGCGAGGGGCGTCCTGGCCCCCTGGGATCCGCCCCCGCTGTTCAAGGCTTACCCTCAAGCGATCAAACATTCCCATCTTCCGGCATGTAGCGCCTCAGCGGAGGCCATCTTGCGGCTGCATAAGACTGGCTTTTCCCAGAGTTCGATTGCATTGGACATGGTCGAGGAGCAAGGCGCCGAGAAAAGCGACAAGTCCAAGAAGAAGCACCGCAGGAATGCTTCGAACTCGTCATTGAAACTGGAATGGACGACCAAAGTGTTCGTGCTCGTCACGTCCGGGTACCTGCTGCAGTATACCGGGTCTGGGTCCTTTGATCGTCTTCCAGAGAAGGTCTTGCATCTTGGGAAAGACTCGGCCGCGTTTGCGAGTGATGTGATCCCAGGCCGCCATTGGGTATTGCAGGTATGCTCAGTAGCAGAGCCAGAAAGAAACCCCTCCTCCCACACGCCCTCCCTGTTCTCGCGTCTTCCGTTTCGGGCCCAGGAGAGGAGGCAGGCCTCGAATCTGTTGATGGTTTTTGAGGGTGCCGAAGAGATGGATAGTTGGATTACCACGTTGCGGCGCGAAATCGAAGCCCTGGGTGGAAGGAAATACCTGTCAGAGACAGGTAAACCAAAGATCGATGACATCGACGTGCAGCTGAGGAGTCAAACTAGCCAACGGACGCTAGTTGTGAGAGACCCAGATAGGTTTTCTCGGATCATGTCTCCCGACCTGCCATGGGATTCAATGATGGCGGGAAATGGGCCAGATATTCACCTCGATGCTGCCGAGGCCGATATTCGAGATCAATCCTTCGACGACACCTCCACAGCCAGTGGCGTCTCCCATGACGGCCGGCAGCTAGATGGGTTAAGAGATAGCACTAATCGGTTATCTTTCATCTCATCAGGTCAGCGTACGGTCATAACCTCAGCAGGCTCATCACCCGCATGCTCGCCCGTGAGAGACAGTTTCGCAGCGCCAGACGACGCATATGTACCAGACATGCATTTGCAAGACGAACCCCCGAGGCCGCGAGCAAGGCCAAACGCTGCGGCCATTAACGATCGCAGGCAGTCCTTGCAGACCATGAACCATCATTTTGAGATGAGAGTGAGCTCAGCACAGGTGCTGCGACCACATTCGACAGCGGCTTACTCCACCGCATGGCAGTCCGAGCCTGACGCCTCCGTTCAGCCACCACTTCACACGATACCGAACTTTAGTGTCCCCCAAAGCATGGGTAAACGCTATTCTGTGAGCAGACCCATCCCGGCTGAGCAGTTTCAGTCCCCAACGCCGTTTCCCAATCGTATCAGCTCGCGGAGACCGCCCCCAACAGCATTGGCCATCAACGGACGGCCGTTGTCCCTCGTTGAAGATCAACCTTCCCCCTTATCCACACCGTTGAGCGAGGATGGCGCCTTTTCTACCGCGCCGGACACACCATCGATGTTTTCCCCCTGGGCTGGAGAGTTTAGCAAAGACAGGCGGGACAGTTCGGTTTCGGATTTTCCAGATCCCCAGCAAGATACAAAGCCGAGCAGAGAAAGTAACAGCCATCGCCGACAGCTCTCTTCGAGTTCGATTCGTTCATTTGATAGGCTAGGGCTCTCGAGCGGACGCCAGACTCCGATCTTGGTTTTGCCTGATAGTCTTCCACGTCCTCCACCAACTCCACTGTCGCCTGCCCCACAGGATATTATTCGGCCTAAATCGTCACTGGATTTCTACTCCAGGGCGCAGTCGCCCACCACGATGTCGATGAACCAGGCACTACGAAGCAGGAGGCTCAGCCTCTATGCTCAAGATGTAGAAAAGCCTACCTTTGACCATCGCGAACTTCCCTTCAGGCGAACACCTTCGCTAAAGCCAGTACCACGGTCGTCGCAACATCTCAGAGTTGACTCATTATCCAAGAGTCTCCTACAAAGGCGAAGTTTATCGCAGTTAGCGGAAGGCCCTCCGCCTGGTCCTCCGCCCACGCGCGCTCTTCCCCCTATCCCACGGAAACTGTCGGGACCCAACGGGGGGATGATTTAAGAACTGAAGCAAAAGACCTTGCTCGGTCTCCCCTTCCCACAAGGACAGACCGCCCGTCCAACCCTTTTTACTTCTTGCGTGCTTCTTGAAAAAAGCGACGGCGTTGTGCTTGTAGAGGCCTTGCTCGGAGCCAGGATCCTGGTGCTCTGATTTTTGACTGGCGCAATGGGAACGGAACATACATGGGGGGTTTTGGTGTATGATAGGGCCTTAACCAGGCTAAAACACGACGGTGAACGACATTTGCCATTTCTTTTCTCGGGTTCTCTTTTACGAGAACCACATTTGTACCATACCCAATATATATTTGGACCGGCTGCTAACAGCTGAGCGGCGCTTCAAGACGGATGGGATCTGCCGGACTATTGAAATGTTTAAAGATTCGATGTAAGATAAAAATGTGGAGGTACATCGGGCTGCGGCGCCTGAGCCGTCGGATAGGACAGTTGAGATGCGATTAAAGTTACTAGACATTTGAAGTGAACCTAGAATATGCCATGCCGTTCCTTTTCCGGCTTTATAATGTGATTCCATCGGTTCTTTGAACGTTGCTTGTGAGGCGAACGCGATCTCCGGGTCACCTAATTTTTGCCCCACACTTGAATATCCCAAAAATTTGGCCCTCAAACGCCGCCTTCCTTTCAACCCCACCAAAAAATCACGACCACAATACGTCAGCCACCAGCGATCGCAGGACCCTTCAACATCGCGCCGTTACTCGTGACGAAAGACAAGACTTCACATCGATCCCGATATTCCATCCGCGAAGATGGCAACAGCTGCCAAGTGAGTAGTCCCCCTCCCAATCCCCGCGCGGCCAAGCCAGAGGAGGCCCGCAAAACTAACACGACGGCCGCAGGCACAACTGGGCCGACGATGTCGACGGCGAGGAGGTGGCCGAGGATGTCCTCCCTCCCCCGCAGAAGATCACCAACAAGGATGGCAGCACCACCATTATCGAGTACCACTACAACGATAAGGACCAGAAGGTGAAGACCACGAGGCGAATCCGTTTCATCACCCACCGCGAGGTCGTCAACCCCCGCGTTGCGGATCGCAAGAGCTGGCCCAAGTTCGGCCAGAGCGTCAAGGATGGCCCCGGCCCGGCCGCGGATACTACGACCGTCGGCGAGAACATTATCTTCAAGCCATCGACCAACTGGCGCAAGGATGCCAAGGACGAGAGCAAGGACGTCAACGCCCAGGCCATGAAGGACAAACTCAAGGACAAGAAGGTCAAGTGCCGTATCTGCAACGGCGAGCATTTCACCGCGCGCTGCCCGTACAAGGACACGATGGCGCCGATTGGCGAGGCCGCTGCCGGTGGGTCCCAAGCAGATGCCGACGAGTTGGAGCCGGGTGTTGGTTCCGCAGGTGCTGGCAAGAAGGGTTCGTACGTGCCACCGGCGCTGCGTAGCGGCGCCGGTGGCGCCAGCGCGGGCGATCGCATGGGTGGCAGCAAATATGGCGAGCGGGACGATCTCGCCACACTCAGAGTCACAAACGTGAGTCGCCACTGGCTTGTTGCAGGGCAATGTTACTGGGGGAGAATGATTGCTAACATTCATCGGGACAGGTATCGGAAATGGCAGAAGAGAACGAGCTTCGGGATATGTTCGAGCGCTTTGGTCGTGTCACACGTGTCTTCTTGGCCAAGGATCGGGATACCGGTATGGCCAAGGGCTTCGCGTTTATCAGTTTCGCGGACCGGACGGATGCGGTTAAGGCGTGTGCTAAGATGGATGGCTACGGTTTCAAGCATCTTATCTTGAGGGTCGAGTTCGCGAAGAAGGCACAGTAAACGGGATGGGGAGCGAAGTTGGGATCTGTGGTAGATGGGGTCTGAGATTGGGAAACCCAGCGTGGTTTATGCCTTTGCTTATGATCGGGGGATAATGCAACATGTTCAGGCGTCAACATGCCACGAATTCTGCGAGCTGTCCAAGGTTATAAATGTCTTGCGAGCGATTGTTGTGTGAGCAGAGTTTGGTCCGTTCAGAACGATAGGACTTTGTGGGATAATACGATGACGGACGCAATGGATGACCTTCTCTGGTTATGAGCCAAGCAAAATTAATACCTCGTGAATATCGCACCCTACTGACTCTTGATACTAACAATACAATTACAGAGGTGCTTCCAAGCATAAATATGCCATTTGTTCCATTTCTCCAAAACTCCGACCGGATCCCCTACAACCCCAGCCCCAGCTCGCATGGTATCATTACAAAACAAAGAAAAAAAGAAGATGCTAGGAAGATACAAAAAAGCAGCAAGTACATAACAGCAACCAGCAGACTACTGCAGGTATGCGGAAACTACCGTAAGGAAAACACCAGTTCCTCAACCCAGCCCATCGCCTCAACGTGACTTCAGCTCCCCGGCCGGCCCGCCTTCCTCGTTACCCTCCCGCAAAATATCATCCCTAGCCATAACCTTCCCCTTCTTGCTCTGGCCCCTATCAAGCAGTATGCTCCGACTCCTCTCAACAACGCTCTGGCTCCTATCAAGCACGTTATCATCGCCGTTGTCTTCCTCGCCCCGAAGCTTATGCTTCTCGCGCAGGTACCCCGGTATGCCGGTGAAAACGGCCCAGCTCATGCGCACACCGAGGCCAAAGTGCTGGAAGGACTGCCCGAAGTGCGCCTTGGCCTCGTGGCGGTTCGCTCGTGCTGTGGCTGTTGCCTTCCGCGCGCGGTAGAGCCGCTTGGCGCGCTTTGCGTGCTCGAGCTCGTCGGCCATGCGCCGGAGTTGCGCCTCGAGCTCGGCCTCTGTGCCTGAGGTCCCGGGCCGTTCTGGGGAGGGCGTGGGCAGAGGCTTGTCTGAGTAGTAGCTGTTGTAGCTCTGTCGCACTGGGCGTACCGGCCGAGCTAGACCGGGGCCGGGGTTGGGACCCGGCCCTGGCCCCGGGGAGGTGGGGCTCTTGGATGACATGGTTGTTTCTGTCTTGGTGTATACTATAGTATACGGTATATAGGAAGGTGGGATGTGCTTGTACCAGCTAATAGGAAAGAAAAGAACGCAAGGTCATACAGTCTCGGAACTATTGGCCTCGAAGACGGGAAGGAGGCGAGCCCGCGCGAGACAGAGACATAAGTACGACGAGCAAAGGAAAGCAGAGCAGAAACAAAAAGGTGGGATGACCATACGTGGTCATCGCGTCACCTTATAGAGATCCTCATAATGGGTGCTAGTACGGCTTCGCATTCGACGAGACGAGTCGGCAAAAGTCAGAATAATGCCATCGCTTGCAGACGCGAGACACATCCACGGCGGCGTTGGGAACCCCGCGATTTTATGCGTTCCGTCAGCCTAATCCTCGGGACCATGAGGATCAGTGTCAACCAAGCGCACACCACCCACCCTCACGGTTCGCCATTCACGATGAGGCGCGCGAGGCCAATCACACGCGTGGTTACAGCGATGCAGGTTGTGGGTGTGTTGGGTGTGGTCGCCGGAAGAAGCACTGGCCAGGCGCTTCCGAGCTCGGACATCGGTCCGGTACCTTGCAGCTTTCTTGCTTGTCTAGGCCACAATCGTCAATGTTTATCTCAGGGATCGATCTCGGAAGCCGCCCACACTGATATCTGCTGAAACCTTCGGGAACGCCCTGGCCTATTGGATAGAAGCTGTCAAAGAAAGCCGGATAGATGGCTTGATGAAGAATCACCTCAATTGCCCCCATGTATCGATTCCCCCCCGCTCCGCCCCACGTGCCTGCTTTAGTGGACAGAGCCCTAAAACACAGGGCTCCAATCATTGGGTACAGTACCGAGACACGTCACTCGCTCGCTTCAGCGGATATCCCTCCGATTGTTCAACGACGTTACCGACGCCAGGGGATACCGCTGCACCCTGTCGTGGAAGGGCCGGCACTGACTGGCTCGATAAGGCCAAAGGCTAGATAAAGCCCACAACCCCAGAGAATGTTCGGGCATGTGAAGAAATTCAGGGTTCCCTGGTCGTTGGTTTGCTTGACTCAATAAGGTCCTCTGGCCCACCTGCATCTTTGCGCAACCACCAACATTGTAGACACTGACAGAGATCTACGGTGACAATCTCAACAGCCGACGTCTCACTCCCGCGGCCGCGCCTAGAACCGACCCAACACTGCACTGCTGTGTCTACCAGCAAAACACGGCAACACGAAACAACGCTAGGTCCCCTAGCGATTGATAAAGGCCGTGTACGGAGTTAAGTCGGCAGTCCCACCCGCGCGCACGGGACGGAGCGAAAGGCCAATAATTGCCCCTCGTTTACGATTCGCAAGCGCCTGGAGGTCGTGTGATCGCTTGGGATGGTCAAGCTTATTTCGGCATCTCAACCTCCTCTTTGCGCCTTTTCCCTTCTTCACCATCGTTGTTGCATACTCAGTCGCGGATTCAACACCCGAGAATGAGCACTTCAGCCGACGTTTCGGCCGGGCGGGACAGTGTCCGCCAGCGAGCCCAGGGGCCGGCGCTATCCGAGGGGGACTCGGCCAGCGGCGCTCAACAGCCCGCCGACGCCCCCAATGGACAGCCCAGGGGCATGAAGACGTACGGGCGCACGCCGGGGGGAACGGGTACGGGATTCTCTCGGAGTCGGGCTTGCATTGGCGTTGCTGCGCCGGGGCGGGTCGAGAAAACGGATCGATTGGCTAACCACGCGGAATTCGTAGTGTTCGTGGTGCCAACGACCCATGACATGGTATCCCAATTGCTCGACCCTCGCGAACCGAAAAATCTGTCGGACGTCATCGTGCTCGCCATCCTTGCGCTTCACATCTTCGCCGCTTACTACCTGCCATGGAACCTGAAGCGCCCCGTCTTCGCCGCCATCTTCCTGTTCTGGAGGGCCTCCTATAATGTCGGGATTGGGTACCTGTTAACCGTCCAGTCAAAGTATAAGCTCTTAGTTACGTGGGCCAAGCGATGGAAGCTCTTCGAGGATCCGGTGACTGGCAATAACCCTCGGCCCTGGCTGTATAACCTCGTCAAGGTCGAGCTCGAGACCAAGATCCCGGAGGACTACAAGTTTGACCGCGCCCCGCTTGAGTATAACACCTGGCTCCTGTTCCGGCGGGTCGTAGATCTGATTCTTATGTGCGACTTCGTATCTTACTGCTTGTTTGCGATCGTGTGCGGCCACCGCCCGGTAGGTGAAGCGGTTGGCATGACACTCTCCCGGTGGGGTGCCGGTCTTGCTCTTGTGGGCTTCAACCTCTGGGTCAAACTTGACGCGCACAGGGTCGTCAAGGACTACGCCTGGTACTGGGGCGGTAAGTCATGGTTCCTGTCCGGAGGCTGTCGTGTCCGTAAGGCGACTAACAGTTGCAGATTTCTTCTACCTCATTGATCAGGAACTTACGTTCGATGGCGTATTCGAGATGGCACCGCATCCCATGTATTCTATCGGGTATGCCGGGTATTATGGCATCTCTATGATGGCTGCGAGCTACGATGTGCTCTTCATCTCCATCCTTGCGCACGCTGCTCAGTTTGCTTTCTTGGCCATCGTCGAGAACCCCCATATTGAGAAGACGTACAACCCGCCGCCCCCGCGCATGCGGGCCGAGTCGGTGAAATCGGAACTAAGCAACAACTTTCCCGAAGCCGCCGATGGCTCCAGAGAGGCGCCCGTGCCTGTGCACAACCTCCTGGGCCTCAAGAACATCGATCTTTTCCGAACAATCGACTACTCGGTCCTCCTTCTGCTGGGCTACCTCATCGCCTTCACAATCGTGACGCCGAGCACTCCAGTATGGCAAGCTCTCTTCGTAGCACATGCGCTTCTCTGGCGTTTGTGGTACTCTATCGGTATGGGTGTCATCCTGACCCTGCAATCCGAGGAGAAGATGTTCACTAGACACTTTGTGAAGTACGGCGAGACTGCGGGCGAGGCGTGGCGGCAGTGGAAGGGTATGTACCACCTTAGCAATACCCTCTGCCACGCTTCCTTCGTCGCCGCCTGCTGGAAGATGTACAACATGCCCGAGGACTGGGGCTATGGCTGGGTCTTGCTGAAGCACGTCGTTGGTATTAGCTTGATCGCACTCCAGATTTGGACCGCCACGAGCATCTACGAGTCACTTGGAGAGTTTGGCTGGTTCTATGGCGATTTCTTCTTCGATAGCACCGGCAAGCTGACATACACATCTATCTACCGGTTCCTCAACAACCCAGAGCGTGTCATCGGCACTGCTGGGCTGTGGGGTGCTGCTCTCATCACCTGGAGCCGGTCTATTTTCGCCATGGCGCTTGTTGGCCATCTCTTCACCCTTGGTTTCATCTCATTTGTTGAGAAGCCGCACATGCAAAAGATCTACGGCCGCGACGTCCGCGTGGAAGCCGGCCTGACCAAGTTCATCAAGCGCTCCCTCCCGGACCCGGTCAAGGAATGGCAGAAGGGTGTTGACAAGGTACTGGACGAGGGCAAGCACTTTGTTGATGACTTTGTGCAGACGGCTCGCTCAAAACTGGCATCTGGCTCTTCGAGCATCGTTCGGGACACCACGGCCCTTTTCAACAAATACCCTGCCCGTCTCACACTCAGTCGGATCTCACCTGATCTTGCAGGTTTTGATCCCAAACATTATACGTTATCTTTGGAGGGAACTCTGGCTGTCGGCACGAACGAAAAGGCCACCGGGAAGGAGAGCGCCAGCGCCCGAGTGCCCAAAGCAGTTAAGACCCTTGTTCTCGAGTACGGCGCACCAATCCGTGTCAAGTGGACAGCACCAGCGAACCACAGCAAGAAGGATTGGATCGGACTATACATGGTGACGGACAACCGCAAGCGAGACGTTACCGAGGTTCCCTCTCTAGGACGCTGGGTGCCAACTTGCCCAGGCCAATACGACACAACCACGGACCAAGGAATCATTGCTTGGGACACACCTGTAGCGGCCTCCAAGTCAGCTAACGCCGACGTCGGTCTCGTCGAAGGCGAGATGGTATTTGAGGGCGACAAACTGTGGTGGACGCAAGGCCAGTTCGAGTTCCGCTACCATCACAGCGGCGGTCACCACGTTATGTCTATCTCAGAGCCTTTCGAGATGCAGATTCCCAAGTACCAGGACGAAGAAGACGACGATAGCGAGGCATCTTCAACTTCATCCACGATTGCTAGCAGCCAAGGTGACGCCACCGTCGCCGCAGCGCTGCTACCCATCGTGAGAAACTGCCTCGATCGCGACCCGGAAATTGCCCCGAATACGGTGGACGAGCCGTTCGGCAGCCACGTGGAGCGAGATAGCAAATACGCGAGGCGTGTTGTCTATGCAATTCGTCACATGTTTGGTATTGAGTTTGCACCCGGCGTGGTTCCTGCAGACGGAAACGTAAAGAAGCTGGCGTGGAGGGTATGCAACGCCAAGCAAGTTCTGGTAAGCCACTCTGAAGAACCAAACATAGGCGAGTAAGTAACTAACTTTCACGAACAGGCACCGTACAGCATGTCGAGACAGGCGCAAGGGCCAACTACGCCGGTGACGGAGAAATTTTCCGAAACATTTTAAGCAGAGGCGTTGTAGACACAGATGGGGGTAAGGCTATGGTGGATGGCATATTGGCGGAAGATGCATAAGATACCACAATATTGTACTTCTTGTTGTGATTGGATTCGACTCGAGTCAATTGCATAGCGAGGCGTAAGATCTTGAGCATGCAGCATACTATAGTAGACTGGGAGATGTAGATAGGGGGTTGGACAAGCGGAGTTGAGAATGTCGTCATCGTCAGCGAGTTATGCAGGTACCTTATCATGCCTACCTCATTTCTTGCACGGTCCCTACATGTGCTGCCTGCTTAAGCTTAAATCTTATACCGGCATACCAATCATCAGACGGACAAAAATAAAAAGTCGCTCGGTGACCCCTATTGACAACATAGGATTGAGGGCCAAAAAATGAGGTCGTGCCCGGGTTCGAACCGGGGTTATCAGGAGATTGGAAAGCGGAGGCTCTTCAAAACCTGAAGTGATAACCACTACACTACACAACCATTTGATGTTGTTATTGGCTGGGCTTCCATAAACTACCCTATGACTATTGAGCTGAGCGGGGCAAAGAGGGCCGATGGTAACCGAGGGTTGGGGTTATGTGTGTGCTCACCCCCTTTGATGGTTTTCTTTGATGATGGGCAAAAAGGGGACAGTTTTAGAAGGAGGGGGGATCCAGGATTCGGGGGCGCTCAGAAGCAAGTCATGATGTGGTCGGCGATGTCTAGCTGATGTGGTGCTAATGTATATTTTGGAATTGCTCACGGTTGCAACTATCTACACAAGGGTGAATTCTATGTTCTGCGATGCAATGTTCCGGCACCAGCCTGCAAGAATAAATGTCAGCTGTGGTTCTGGCGGTGCTATTTTTGTAGTTACGTACCTGGTGGTTAGGGAAGATTAGGGTATCGGCGACGACGACGTTCTCCCGTCGCCCAGCGACAAAGACAACAACCTCAGCGATGTCATCAGGGGTCAGGGGGTCACAACCACTATCCAGCCAACGGTTAGCGATTGACCAGGGGCAAATATGTGGAAGGAAGGGGTAAACTCACGCGTAGACGGCATCAGCTTTGGACTTGTCACCGCCGAACCTGACGACAGAGAACTCCTGCAACAGGTCAACATCACTTCGCCCTATAATCTAGACAGGGGCAAACTCACAGTCTCAACCTGGCCGGGATCGACTTCCATGATCCTGATCCGCGTCGCAATGTGCTCCTTCCGGAGACTCTCGGTGAAGCTGCGCACGGCGGCCTTGGTAGCGCAGTAGATGCTGCCACCGGGGTACGGCTCGCGGCCAGCAATGCTGCCGATGTTGATGATATCCCCGGCGCCGCCGTCGGGACGGGTCTTGAAGATGGGCAGGATGGCCTGTGTCATGTTGATGAGGCCTGTGACGTTGGTGCGGAACATGACTTCTATGTCCTCTTCGGCGATCTCAGGTGCCTTTGCGACTGCGAGGGTCATGTGAGCGAGACTGGTGGAAAAGCAGATGCGAGATGCTACATACCTCCCTTGACCAAGCCCCTGAAGTGATGCCGTTAGTTTGGGTTCGGAACTGTGGGAAAAGGGGGAGACAAACGCATTGTTTACCAGCACATCGATATCCCGCCACTCCTCGGGGAGGTTCCCGACGAACGACCTCACCTCATCTGGGTTGCTGACGTCAAGCTGGAAGGGCAAGACCTTGACTCCAGTGCCGATCGACTCTCGGATCTTGGCGGCGACCTCGCGCAGAGAATCGATGCGGCGGGCGATGAGAATAAGACGAAGGTTATGCGGTTGGGTGCGGGCGAACTCGAACGCACAGCTGCGGCCGATGCCGGACGAGGCACCTGTGATGACAATGGTCTTGCCTTCAAGGCGCTTGGCAACGGTGGACGACATGGTTCGTTTGGCGAGGAGAGGCGCAAGCAACGGTGGTACAGAGGGGTTTCTTGCGAGGAAAAGAGGTCTGGATGTAAGGATAGCTCGTGCTATTGAGAACATGGACACAAACGCGGGATCTCTTGGGATAAATTTATTTATCTTTAACTCCGATACCACCTCTTTTCGTCTGAGGTACGTTGCTGCCGTCCGGTGTTGTTTGAGCCGCTAAGATGGCGTTACCCAGCGGGTGCGGGGTATCCCCACGCTGATGCGGGGGTTGTTTCCAGGGCTCTTGGGGAAGTTGCGTCACAGCAGGGAAATCGTGATAGCTACTCTTATTTCCGAAGGCAACCATCTTGCACCCTTTCCAAGTCCAGCGCTCACTCCTCGTCCGGATACAACGCCCGCTCCAGGGCCTCACAGAACAGCGTAATCGCCCTACCACCACTCTCCAACACAGCATCCATAGCAATGAACGGATGCGGCTGACCCTCCATAACATGAACCTCTGCCTCACCCCTGCCTCCCTCAACAGCCTCGCGAACTCCTCCCCCTCAGACCTCAGTATATCCAACTCCCCCATCACCATACACGCCTTTGGCAACCTCGCCCAATCCCCCTTCCACAGCAACGGGCTCGCCTCCGGATGCTCCCAATCCTCACTCCTCGGTAAATAATGCCCCCGATACCACAGCATCTTCTCGGGCGACAGCGCCGGCACGTGTCTATTCTCCTTCCAGGACGGATATCTCTCATCTCCCTCCAACCCAGCCGTATTGTCCCCCACCAGCACCGAAAGCAGCATCACCCTGAGCCACTGCTCTCCCGCCTCTCTCTCCACAACCCGCTGGCATATCACCGCCGCCAAATTCGCCCCAGCCGACGACCCCCCCACCGCCACCCTGCTCCCATCCACTCCTAACACCTCCTTCCCTTCCCCTTTCCGAACCCACAGCACCACCTCCCAGCAATCCTCCACCGCAGCCGGGAACGGATCCTCCGGCGCAAGGCGGTAATCCACCGCCACGACGACGCAGCGCGCTCGTGAGCAAAGGTGCGAGGCAATGACGTTCTCGGTGGAGATGTCGCCGAGCACCCAGCCGCCGCCGTGGATGTAGATGCAGACTGGCCAGCCGGAAGGGGGCGGGGTTCCGAGCGGGGTGAAGACGCGGACGGGGACTGGAGGGCCGGAGGAGGCGGTGCGTGGGAGGGTGTGGTCCGTTGTTGTGGCGACGGGACGGGCCGGTCCGGAGCCGGGGATGATGGTGCCAGATGTGCGGGAGAGGGAGATGGGTTGGAGGTGGGATTGTTGGGTATGGATGAGGTGGGT
>Ga0247758_1000185_pt1 | contig 52731 bp, 50 predicted proteins | sample UWRJL156409C4_FD_180950 | JGI IMG/M metagenome (GOLD analysis project Ga0247758, IMG submission 180950) | Plant litter microbial communities from Arlington Agricultural Research Station in Wisconsin, United States - UWRJ-L156-409C-4 | ecosystem: Environmental > Terrestrial > Plant litter >...
AGCGATAACCCTCGAAGCAATCTCCCAGACCCGGATAGGGGGCTTGGCCAGTGACGCCCCTGACTTCGTCGTAGATGAACTTCTCTGAGGGGTTCTGGGCCTTCGGTGATAACGATCTAACGTGGGACTCCTTCGACTACGTATGCCTGGCCGGGCTGGTCCTTTTCGTACCGTATTGCTAGCTTGTTAGTAAAGGCCTTGATAAGGGACCTTTTGATCTGGGAGCTAGCACGTACAGCGAGGTCTGCCCTTACGAGTGAGGCTTGCGCGTTGGAGCTCCTCCTATTTCACGACCCTAAAATCGACAAACACCCTGCTTATAGTCACGTGACTCTTCCTCATGTTTGATCAGTCCAGATCAGCCCCAGCTCAGCTTCGGCTAATAGTTGCCTATTGAACAGCATAGCATTATAAGAAGGTGCAGTTTTAGTCGAAGGGCCTAAAAATGGTCCTGTGTAAGGAAAGGGCCCAGAATTAGGATATTTACACCTGTAATAGCCACTACTCAGAACTTTATAGATAATTCGTCTAGGCCTTCCACTTAGTAGTGCTTATATTTATTACTAGTTGTTATAACAGAGGTAAGTCTAAAGAGTAAGATATAATTAAATAATGTAATATTAGCGTGAGGAACTAGAAGTTCCTTATAGCCATTATGGTTACGATGATGGCTATTTATACTAGGTATTTAAAAGGTAATTCATACCTTACTCTATTACTCTGTCGTAAGACTGTTAGAGCTGCCGGGCACAGTTAATCTATCCGCTCTCTTACTCTGTAATAGAGGAGGCAGAACAACAGAGCACTTCTTAATTAGTTATAGGGGCTTTAGGTCTTTACACTCCCAGCCTAGTGCATGACAGTGTGCACTTTTCCGTATGTGGGGTAACTGTCGGGCCGCTCTGGCCTAGGTGTTGGCCTGTAAGGTTGTCACAGTAGTGTTGAACTTCTAGCACGCGAAGGCTAGAGCAACACGTCACGCAGGATCTAGTTAACATCTTCTTAAGCAAGGCTATTGGAAATAAAGGGCAACCTACTGTAGGCTACTAACCTACCTATTATAGCTTTCTTATATTTATTTTCCACATCAAGTGCGCACTTATAAATTAGCTTGTTAGCTTTACTATATAATTCTAATCTTATTCGTAGCATTATACGCGTTTCTTAAGTAATCTCTCCAGTTCTCCAGGTAATGAGAGCATTGGTAGGAACGTCAGTTTATTATTAGGATATAGTCTGGGTTAATTAAATCTAAGTTATCCTTATTAAGATTATTAAAATCTCTGCTAACCTACGTTACTTTAATGATTACCCTTACGTCCTTATTACGACCTGCACCCGATATAGGCCTTGAGAGGACTGGCGCGGGTTAAGACAGAACGTATAGCAGGACGCTAACAGGTAAGGGGCGTTCTGAAGACGGCTTGTTAAGCTAGCACTCCTAGACGGGAGTTCAATGTCACTGTAGGTCGCTGTTATTATAATGTATAGAGGTGAGTCTGAACAGTAGGATATAAATGAATCATTGAATATTAGTGTGAGGAACTAGAGTCCCTTACAGTGGTTATGGGCATAACTATAACTATCTATACTAGCTAACTAAGAAGTACCTTGTACCTTGCTCCGTCTGCTCCCTGGCTTGGCGGCAGAGCAGCCAGAGTAACAGAGCACCTTCTGATTGGTTATAGGGGCTTTGGGTCTTTGCACCCTTGGCCTAGTGCGTAGTGCCGTGCGTATAGCTACTCCGCACTGCTCAGTCTGCGGGGAATTCGTCAGGCCGCGCCGGCTCAGGTGCCGACCCTGCAAGGTCGTTACAGTCCCGCCTTCGATACTTATTGACTTGGGGCGTTTATTCAGGTCGACCCTGTCGTTCTTTTTGGGCTCTGTGTGTAATATTACTGTAGCCGTTTATGTATATAGCGATGCGTTCTCTAGCGCAATTCGATAATGGGATGATATTTTGGCTACAGTCTTATATTATGTGTTCTGTGTTCAAGCTCAGAAAGGGAACTACCCAACTCAAGCACAAAGTCTGTCTCAATTGATGCCCTAGTTCAAAAAGGGGAGTTGGCGGCTTCAGGAGGGACCTATTCTGATTACACGCAACGCGCCTTGGGAGAGCATATCGAGGCGAAATGACATAGAAAGAAGTGAAGAACTGACTGGGGAAAAAGCAACAACAGTGGGACACAGACTCCGACCTTCCCAACGGAATAAGATAGTAGGTAAAAGACCGCTCCTATTGCTACTAATTTCCTTTAGTTGGTGCTACTCCTTCGAAAAATACACTTGGTATCAACGAAACCTGCTCACTGGCCAGCGTCATGGCCAGCATCCAGGTCTTCGGTACTAGTACCCCTGGCCTGATTAATACTACTCACCAGCTCATCCCAAGTAACACCAAGCCATTTGTGAATGTTTTTTGGTCCTGGACGTTCCTTTAAGTTTTGTTTGATGTACGTTGTTTCGGGATTGGCTCCATTCTGGAGAAGAAATCTCATGAACTCTGCGGCCTGAATGGTATCGTGTCCTGACGCCGCAAAGATTGGGGCATGGCCAGTATCAGTCGGGCCGTCAGCCGATGCGCCATTTTCTAGAAAGAATTTCGCCAGTGGGATTGAGCAACACCTTCCCCCTAACTCCCTAAGGGCCATATCAGAGTATCTCTGTAAATATCGGTGGGTTCTGATGCGATGAAGGCACTCCAACGCCGATATTTCCGCAATCTCATTAGGGCGCCATGGTATGAGACGCGCGAGGAAGTCCAGGTAAAATGGGGGCGGGATTTGCGGCGATATGACTTCAACCAGGTCCGGGCATCTCTTTGCGCCCGCAGCGCCAATAAGTTCAATCATCTTCCGCTCGTTGTCGAGTGAGGTGGCAAGTTGCTGGATGTTGATTGCGCGGAATATTGCACAATTCTCTTGCTCTATGGCAGCGCTAAGAACTCTCGCCAGCCTAGGCGCAGCTTTGATGCTGGTCTTAACTGGCAGGTATCGCAGGTATCCAACCAAGCAGTCGATCAACGCTTCCGAGCACCGCTCTTGGATTGCTGTCAAGAGAAGTTCGAAAATAAACGGGTTGACTTCCTCGCGCATATCCTCGATGGTTTGTTGATCGCCTTCCCGGACTGCATCAAGCAGCATCACCTTCAGCTGCCCCTTCTTTGACTTCTTGTTTGGTCGAACCCCGACTTTGGCAATTGCCTGACTGTGAAGCTGGATGAAATGAGCCTTCATAAGTGCCTCGGTTCGAAATCCTAAGTGGGAGAAAGGGCAGTCTCTAAAGTCGCATTTGTAAGGACGGGAGTGTGTTCGCATGTGAGTATCTCTCTTAGCTCTAGTATCGAATCCAATCCTGAAAAAGGGGCATCCGGGTCGACCGCATTTGTAAATCCTGTCCCCGTAGATTCTTCTGAGAGCATCACAGAAGCAGTTTTCCCGACAATGTCTCGCTTCGCACAACATAGACTCGAGTGACTGGCGCACACGCAGCTGTGTTGCTGAGAATGTGAATGGATCGACATTTGCCAAACTCTCCTCTGTTCAAGTACAACATTAGCTTTCATTATCGGGATCGGGGGGTAATCGCGAGGTTGGCCGGATTAGTTGTATGCTCTTACCTTCACTGAAAGACAGGTCTCTCGAGCGATTTCTGGAGAAGACAAGTGCGTTGGCAAGATCGCGACTCACGCTTCCATATAGTATAAATGGATCAAGATCCTTTCCCACCGCTTGATCCCCAGCAAAATTGGGGTTTCGTCGGGTTTGAATCATTTTGCATATGCTCGGTTCCAATTCCTCTATACTCGTGGTGGCTGAGTTCTTCAGGTGGTGTACCCAGTGTGTGCAAACGTAATTCTCCAGAGCGTATGCACCGCTTAGGACTTTTTGGGTCAAGCCCTCATCATGGAGTTCTGGATCGAAACATGATGAGCGTAAATAGTCGACCGAGATCGAAGCCAGGCATGTGTGAGCGCCCCCCTCTTCAAGAAAACTGTTGCTTTGCGAACTTCGAAGATACCTGGAATTTGTCAGTATTCAGATCCCTAAACAAGAGAGAATACATACTCCTGGACCGAGAAATGGACAAATTGGATGTACCCGTCAACCTCCTCAATGATAGGGCCACACCTGTGCAATATGTTCAAGAACAGCCCATCTAGACCTAAGGAAGGGGCTCCGCCTAGGCCTACGAAGACTGCAAGTTGAAGCTCGTTTTTGCTAAGTGGAACCAGAGAGCAGAAAACAAGGGTCAATAGCTGTTCGGCTTCCTTGCGCTCCCGTTCTCCGAGCTCGTCTGTAATCCTAGACAAGATTCTACCGTATCTAAAAATCTTCAGTAACTGGTAAGTGCGAACTGCAAGATATTCAGCTTACGCTTCATTGAGTCCATTCGGCAGATGTTCGACTGCGTATTTGACTCCGCGAATGTCTCCTTGGGAGACAATGGTATCGCAGACTAACCGAGCGTACAAGAACATGCCTAAAAGCTTTTAATCAGCCATTCAATGTCGGTGTCGGGTAGAGGTTACCTTCAGCGTGCAGAGCCACTTTCCCCATCAGCTTCCTAATTTCTGACGCCACGGAAGCAGAAACGGGAAGATCGAGGAGCCATGCTGATGCCCTTTTATCCACGTATGCTTCGATATCCTCCTTGTTGCCATCATGAACCCGGATAGGCGATACTTTCCTTGCCAGGAACCTTGAAATATCATCCTCTGGTCTACTGCTAAATAGTACTTTGAGGTCATTGTGATCTTTCACTAGCTCAAGCATGACCCTCAATAGCAGCACCCTCTCAGTCTCCAACATTTCATCTAGCCCATCGATCAAGATAAAAGTCGTTGGTAAGCCGTCGAGAATCAGCCGTAAAAGACTCTTGGCGAAATCAACTGAGCTGTTTAGCTGACGATAGTTCTTGTCGTATGCTGTGATAAGGATGGGCTGCAGATGCCTTTCCCCCAGAACAAGCTGTAGTATTATGGAATGCAGAACCTTGAGGGCAGTGAGATCCTCTCGGAAACGGTAACTAAGGAAAGCAAATGCCAATGGATCCTCTCTCGACTCGATTCGGCGGGCGATGGCGGAGGTCAAAAAGGTTTTTCCTTGGGAGATGAGTACTTAGCTAGAGTCGTGTATGATTTGGTAATGGATCTCACCTGCGCCTGGTATGCCTTGAAGGCAAAGTAGCTTCGTGGACTCATCAGCCGCGTCAAGCCATCGGCAGTAGAGATCGTGTTTTTGCAACCATGAGCCGCATTGCACATTGCAGTCTCTCTTGAGGCGCTCTAGGTCTTGGTTGTATAGACGTGGACTAAGAAAGCCCATGACTGCTTCGAAATCCTGTCGTTGTTGAAAGTCATGCTGCCTCTCGTATTCCTCGAGCGCTCGTTTATGGGCTGCAAAGGCACCTGCCACGTTTTCCAGGGCAACCTCACCATCCATCAGCATTCTGTGTTGTATGATGCTGTTGAGAATGACCTGGATGCGGCCGGCAGATCGAGGCCAAAGCGACTCAAAGAGCTTGCCCCATTCTTTGGGAGGGAAAGGGTAATAAGCATGTATTTGCACAGCTGGGGAGAGGGGGTGGGGGACGGACTGCCTTACTTTTATACTTGAAAAAGCCTAATAGAGCAGCATAAAAATCCAGGATGTCGGTGTAGAATAGGCATAGGACTTGTTGGATCCTCCCATTCCCAGGGAACAGTTTCGCGTAGCTTTTGAAGGCGGGGAGGACGTTGCCTATTTGTGCCAATGTGTCGACGACAGTGTCATAGCTCTTGATATATGTGCTGGAAACCTATTAAAATAGCTTTTTAGCTCCCCCTTCCCTGGGTCTTGGAGGCCGGCAGTGAGTGGTGGAGTGATTCCAGCAACTCACAAGCAGAAGAAACTTAACCGGACCCTATGAAATACAGTGTCAATAGGTGTAATGCACATCAAACCAACACATCACTTGTTGATTAGGTACGCACCCAGATCAAGGCAAGAATATCCGGTTTAGCTTGGACGAATGTCTCCACAACTTGGCCGTAATGTCTGAGGCACTCGAGGAAGGGCTGAATCTTTCGAAGATTTCGCATTGTCCTGCTGTTCGCTTGTTCCTTCTGGAGCTGCTCGGCGGCCTGGTATACATGCTCGATTGTTGGAAATTTCGAGAAATCGTAAGTCGGGCCCTCGGGAAAATTTAGCAAGAACTGTTTCTTGGCGCTCTCAAGAGCATCAGCCACCGATATAGAAGTCATGTTGGTCCAGCTGCCAGGAGGGAAGATCTCAATGAATATCCGCTGAAGTCTGAATGGACCAAAGTCGTTGATAAGAAGCTCCAATATTTGGTTTTGTTGTGGGAATTTGCCTTCAGGCGCTGCGCAAGCCGAACTCGCGCTGATCCGCCAAGTCACGGTTGGCTGCTGCCAAATCAGCGGGCTCCACCTGTACAGCCACCACTCAGGATGGCGTGGTTGACGTGCTGCACAACCCCTGCGCGCCGGTCTAGGTGCAATACCGAGCACCGCTGTTCAATGCTGCCTTTCACGTTCGTGGAAGTCAGTTAGCAATATAGATTTCGTGTGTGCAAGCAAATGTCTCAGCGGAAATGAAGTGTTGACGGTTCGGTCGCTGCAAGGGCAATGGATCCAATGGATGTGTTTTTGGGCAGCAATGCACTGCCACTGCCAAGCCAAATTTGGCCTGCGAGGCACTGCAGCAGTCACTGCGCAAGCCAGCGCCAACGCTTGTTGCACGGCTTCTTCCGCACCAATAAATTGTGCGCAGGCAGGGTCCAGGTCGGCCTTCCGCGCGACCAGGCCAAGCATTAAAACGAGGCTTGCTGATTTTTTCCGAGGCAGCAATGCACTGCCACTGACAAACTCAGCTGGCCAGTGAATTCGCCAGTCACCGCCATTTGCCTCCCTCGGTGGCCAGACGGTCTCCGTTTTCCTTCAACAACGCAACAGGAAGCTTGGAGGTCTAGTACACACAATATATTGCGATGCTGAAACGCAGGCGGTCACAGTCCCCGGAGGGACCCATCAACAGCGAAGGCCAATCTGGAATGTTATCGAAGAAGTCTCGCTCTGGCTTTGAGTCCGTATGCCCCGATATTTGTGGCACTGTCTCCCCCCCGCAGCAATTCAATGTCCAGGATTCGTCATACCGGCTTGTTCCCGAATCTGAAGACTGCCTCGGTCTTCAGAGAAGCGATACACTAACACGCGCTCTCCTGCATATTGAGCAGCAAAAGCAGCCCCAGACCACAGAGGGTGACATCACAGTCACCTATGGCTATGATACATGCTTTGGAATGGTGCGTATAATTTGATAATGAAATCCCCTGCTTATACAAATACAGGTCAAAGTCGACTCGCGCGGACTAAGGATTGCAGCGTTGGCCAATGCCAACGAGCCAACTCCCGAAGTGTCTATGGACCTGACGGGTGACCATATTACGATACGTAACGCCACCTCTGGCGAATATGGTGGTCTTTTGAGCAACAAAACAGCCGCCTCCCACACTCTCGGACAACTTAGCAGTCAGTACGGGGCAAGCTTTCAAGCATTTCTGCTTCAGACGAAACGTAAAGCAGGCTCCACACAAGGATTCGAGCTCTACGTCGTCATATACGGTACCCATACCCGAGCAGATACCATCGGAAACGTTCTCGATAAGGTGCAGATGTTTCTTCAGCACCCTCCACCGCAGTTCCTGTCCGTGCCATATCGCAACCCGCACTATCTCAGTAGCCCAACACTGGAAACCGGGACTGGCACGACCGCGGGCATGACCACCACCACCACAGGGACGTCCCAGGTACTTGAAGACAACAGTCCTTTAAAGCGGCGCATTCAAGAAGTCATCGATTCAGCCCAAGGTCCTTTGACATATTCGGCAACCGCCCCGAGCGATCGGTTGCGAACTAGCCTCAAGACGTGAAGATTCTTTCGGCCCCCCCTAGCTAATGACTACCTACTGACGATATAGCAGGCACCAATTGAAGGCTCTTTCGATGATGATGGAAAAAGAACGCGGAAATCTCGAAAACAACCAATTCGGTTCTTTGTGGACAAAAGTAGTCCAAAAGAATGGAGCTATCAAGTATTGAACCCCTGGGACCAACCCAGCATATTATCTTCGGAGCTAACCAGTGAAATGCTCCTAGGTACAAAAACACTGTCACTGGATCGGTTCAGGCAAAGGTTCCTCGGGTTTGCTTCGGGGGTTTACTTGCGGATGTGGGTGTGGAACTATGCATCCGCTTTTTGCATCTCACGGCTAACTAGTAAAAGGAGATGGGCTTAGGCAAAACCCTTTCAATTATCGCGCTGATTGCTTCATCCCTGGACAGGCTCGACATGCAAGCCCAGAGATCTATTGGTTGTCGAACTACCCTAGTCATTACACCGCTTTCTTGTGAGTTGGAGGTACCGAACTTGAATATACGTGGATATCTAACAAGTATGCAGTGCTGCAAACATGGGAGGAGCAAATATCTCAGTGCGTAGTTTTCAGTACGGCGATACCAATCTAATATGTCTGCAGCCACGTCTATCCAGGAAAAATGTCATGTTATAAGTACTACGGATCCGCGAAAGGAAAGGTACCCCTGGCCGATTTTGACGTGGTCCTAACAACTTATGATACCTTGGTTGCCGAGGGGGTGAGTTCTCGAGGGAAAAATAAAAACGACAGGATCCAATCGATTGATTGGTACCGTGTGGTATTGGATGAAGGTAAATGCTTTGTCCTTGTCTGAGAATAGCACTAACAAGGCCTCTATACAGCCCACGCAATCCGTAACGGCTCTACGAAACGGTATCGAATTATCCACGGAATCAAGGCGCAGTATCGCTGGTGCCTTACCGGTACACCTATTTTCAACAGAGTGGAAGACTTTGGGTCCCTGCTCGGGTTTCTGGGGGCGTATCCATTTGACAAACCGTCAACATTCAACTCAACCATCACAAAGCCTATAACGACCAGCCAGAGTCTAGATGGTATCAGATCACTACAAAAGTTGGTTCAGGCTGTGGCTCTGAGGAGAACCAAAAGCCTCGTGTACGACGATCTGGGGCTGCCCAAGCTACATGTCCGATTCCATGACGTCCACTTGTCCGAGGAAGAGCGCAAAAACTACAACATCCTCAAAAACAGCTACAAGGCAATCTTCAACCAGCACTGGTTGGACGGTAAACATGGCTCTACGAGTCATATTTTTCAAACCATACTGCAATTGCGACAATTCTGCAACCACGGGCTGGACCTCTTGCCGCAGAATGTTCTCGAGATTTTCCAAGCTTCTTCTGGCCGCGACAACAGTTTGGCCAACATCCTCAGTACACCCGAGGCTTGCGTTTCATGTGGACAGCGTATTGACCAAGGCGAATCAGATGCAGTCGAGTCCAAAGCCTCCGATTGTGATTCCTTGTTTTGTCGGAAATGCCGAGGTAGGGTAGAGGGTGAAGATCACTGTGGCGGTGAATTTGGCGAGTTTGGTGATGAAGCTGTCGTTTCTCGCACGCTCGGTTTCAGCCCAGGCGATAGCGACACATACCACTACACTCCGTCATCTAAAGTGATATCGCTACTGGAGAATTTGCGCACGGAGCGTGAGGGAACAGCGCTGAGTCCCGTAAAGAGGTATTTTATGTCCCCACCCCTGCGCACATAACCGCTAACTGGTCATAGCGTGGTGTTTTCCTGCTGGACTCGGATGCTTGATCTGGTAGAGAAGGCGCTCACTCGCAATGGATTTGTCTTTGCCCGGATCGATGGCAGTACCAGTGAGACAAAGAGAAGGGCCGTCATTGAAGAATTTCGGTCAAGTATAGAGTGTAATATCCTCCTGGCTTCAGTTGGGAGCGCCGGCGTTGGGTATGCTTGAGCCCCTTCCTCAAGTAAGAATACCTAGCCAACGCTAACTTGAAACTTCCAGCCTCGACCTAACCATTGCGTCCCATGTTCACTTGCTCGAGCCTCAGTGGACTCCAATGGCTGAAGACCAAGCAATCGGCCGACTTTATCGGATGGGTCAAACACAAGAAGTGATTGCCACACGATATGTGGTAAGAGACTCGATTGAGGAGGTGAGTGTAGTTGAATTTTACTTACCCATGAGCATAACTTATGACACACATCTCATCTAGTATGTAATGCGTGTTCAAAAGATGAAATCTACGATAGCACATCAATCTTTTGAGATTGGCATGACGGAAGGGGTGGAAAGCGCTCGAGAGAAGCTACGGGATCTATTAAATTGAAGACAAAGAAGCGGCGGGAGTTAGGTACTACCTGGGTATCTTATTTGATAGACACAATGTATGCGAAGTGAAAGTATCCACTGAACGGGCTGAAATTGTGGAGGAAGTTCCAATCACTGCAAACATGGTAAGGTATTGGTTGCTCTTCTTTGGCAACAGGGCTTTCTGACACATATTATACAAGCCGTATTACGCACATCGGGATATCATTCGTACGAAGTCTAAACCATGACCTTCTCTGACACCAACTCCTCAGGCTCGGACTCCACCGTCTCCGTCTCAGTTAAAATCCTCCAGTCCTCGACCCCCCAAACTAAGATATACGCCGGCACTAAGCTCAGCGTCCAAAACACTAAGTTAATCACCGTTATCCAAAACGGGGAGAACTTGCTGCTGCTGATTCCAAAACTGGCACACTGGCCCTAACTCTCCACCCCGTGCAGCAGACCCGTACCGTGGCTGAGCTCCGACGTACCATCCCCAATCGTCCCATTAGGAAATACAGATAATTCTGCACGATATTCCCCGTCGTCTGCACTATAATATACATGCTGAACCCCCGTTTAAAGCCAGGGGTAGTTTAGTCTAGCCCCTTGGGCTTAGAATCAAACTTATACTTGTGCTGGATGTATATGACCCAGGTCTATATAAGTGTGAACAGCCCGCATGAGAAGACGAAGCCACCTCCGATGCGCGCCTTGACTGTAAAGCCCTAGCTATTGAGGAATAGCCTGAAGAAGCTGCAGGTAATGGTGCCTGTAATGGCGGATAGGAAGGAGGCGAGGGCGCGTATGTAGACGGAGAAGTAAATTATGAGGAAGGTGCTGTTTACTTCAGTTAGCAGCTTATTGATAACCTTAAACATTAGCTACTAACCTGGGATAGCCCTAATAAAACTATAAGGTGAAGAAAATAAGCAGGAGGAGGCCGATTTAGCAGGTAGTAGCGGTCTTCCAGAGCTAGCGGAGCTGCTTGCGTGAGGAGGTCTTAGCCTTAACGCCAATCCTAAAGCTGTTGGCGTGGTAGGTCTTTTCAGGCGGAGAGAGCAGGAAAGACAGGGGGAGGGTGCAGGCCTGCAGGAAGACGAAGACCAGGAGGGCCACGTAGGTTGGTTGACCCCTCGCCAGGGTTAGAGGGGCGAAGACCCCTGAGACCTTAAGGGGGCCCGGGCACATAATTTAATTGCTGCCTCTCCCCCAAACCCTCTAACTTGAGAAAATACCTCATCCTGCTCCAGCCGCCGCAACGGGCAGGCTGTGGCCTAAGAACCCGATCTTGTCGCTTCATTCAATGTTACAGGATGCCCGTGGATGTGCCATTTGTTCACAGTGGCGGGCCAAGGCCGAAAGCCGCCTCTCCATTCCTCCCCGGAACTGCAAAACCCGCCGTTTGGCAGCCTGCTGAGGACGATGTAGTCAAAGATGAGCTCGAAGTCGAAGGGTGGCCAATCCAACCAAGAACGCTCTCCAGAACCTCGTCTCAAGCCTTCTGGAACGCAGCGTATGAAGTCCTGGCTTTCACATTGACCTTGCCGTACATCGTTTTGGCCGTGTACATCGCAGTGTACAACAACAGGCTGGTTTCCAACGCAGATATGGTGTATCGCTACATAATACAACAGGGAACGACGGTTGTGAGTACTACCCATAGTCATCTACATCTTGTGTGATCCAACTCAAGCAATTAACCTTCTCTAAACAGCTACGCAACGCCTTCCCCTACGTCTTTGCCTTCACTGTTTGGCAGACTGTGAAGAACTTTGCCGCCTGGAGACTCCAATGCGGGGTCAGCCTGGGCGACCTCGAGCAACTCATGGGCAGCACAACCGTTGGCGGGACCATCACAGTGCATGCCCTCCTCAGGCCCTTCAACGGCCTCGCCATTGGACTTGCCCTCCTCTGGGCATCTTCCCCCTCGGGAACTACCTTATCCCAAATCTAGGCCGAGAAGTCCAGCAAGCCCTGGTACTGAATACCACCATAAAATACCTAGACACAACACAGGCATCGTTCTTTTACAACCCCGATTTCATACCGGAAATCTCAGCGGGTGGCATCAACGCCCTCTACCAGTCGAGTCTCATCTCCTCCCGGTCCGCGCAGGGCTCAAAGATGGACCAATGGGGAAACGTCAAGATCCCCTACTACAGCCGCTTGAATGCCACCAACAAGATGGCGAATTCCTCGGACTGGAGGCATACCCCCGAGTCGGGGTCCCCCTGGTTTTCCTCCCTACTGGGCATCCCTATCTCCGGGCTAGCGGCGTCAGGCAACACCACATTCACGATAACGACCACCTACCTCGACTTGAACTGTTACAACATCAGCCAGGGCCCTCCCATCGTCGAAGGCGGTGTCGACGAGAACGGCTCCGCCTGGATCTTCGGGCCTGCGGTCCCAACGCTTAACTCCTCCCGCCCTCTGACCTTCTTCCTCGCCATAAACAGATTAGTTCCCGGAGAGTCCGGAGCCCTTGGCACATACGCCAACACCACAGCAGCAGTCCAGCAGCCGGCCCTCCTCTTCCAGTCCATAATATGGGACAATGTGGTAAACCCTACCGACCCCTTCAACGTATCCCGAATCCAATGCCGCCTCACCCAAGAATACATCGACTCAGCAGTCTCCTGCTCCTCCGGCAGCCCCCAATACTGCCGCGTCACAGCTTCACGCCCCAGCTCCGCCACCCACCCCCCCAACAGCATCACAACCCTCGGCCTCCAGTACCAATTCCAGATGATATCTCAGCTGCTGCCTATCGCTACAGGCGAGAGCAGCTACTCCTTCGTGCCCGAATCGACAGCTACAGAACTCTACATCGACAACAGCTCCTTACCGTTCTCCATCTTCGGCCGCGCGCACTTGTACGGCATCCCCAAATCCGACCTCGAAGTCAGGCTGGGCCAGGTGCTGAACACGTATACCCTCGCTGCGCTGGCGCCCTTCGACATGGCGGGGAGTCTCGGGAGTGGAAACGCGAGCGTTGTATCTGTGAAGGGGGAGCAGAGGGTGTGGGAGATTAGGTACCAGGTGGAGTGGACACTCTTCGCCGCGTACATTGCTACGTGGTTGGTGTTCTTCGCTGCCGGTGTTGCGGGGGTTTTGTTGAGGTGGGTGGTCATCGGGCCGGATGTGCTGGGGTATGTGTCGTCGCTGACAAGGGATACTCCCTATGTGAGGGTCACAGAGGGTGGGAGTGCGCTGGCTGGGATAGAAAGGGCGAAGTTGCTGCGGGGGTTGAGGCTGAAGATGGGCGACGTTGGGGAGGGGACTGAGGGGGTGGGGCGTGTGGCCGTGTCGGATGAGAAGGGTGGCGGTGTGAGGCCTCTGACGGAGGAGAGGCTCTACTTGTGATAACTCGGGGAAGACTATCACACGGGAACAAGAGCGTAGAAGTGAACCGTTGAATTGACTATCCGACCCCTACTTGCCGTGCCAAATTCGATGCTAGAAAATTCGCACCTCTGTAAGCCGGCGTATTGTGTACTCCGCCGCATTTTAGTTCCTGCCGTGTATGATGCTGCATGCCGAATCTGGCCGATTTTGAACTGGAAGTGGAACCCTGTTAGAAGAAACAACACAATATACATCCTTTCCACCTCAACTTACAACTTTCATCATGAACATCCAAGACATCGAGCCATCCGTTTAACCAAAGGTAGAACCGCAAACTCATAACCGACACATGTACCATCCCATCCAACCAAGCCCTAGACCTCCTCGCTGGATAGTAACCACCTTCCCGCTAGCTAGGCCATTCACTTCTTAACAGGTAGTTATATCTGTTCTAAATCAAGCAGAAAATCCGGCCTGGAGGCTACTTCTACTACCCCCTTTCACAACCTCTCCCTCCAGACTCCACCTCAGCCTCGGATGCCCCCCCTTCCCCAAATCCAACACAGCCAGCTCATCTCCCTTCTCCGTAACAGGAATGAACTCCATCCCCCCGGACCACGCCCCAGCCCCAACCCCTTCATGCGCCATCCGCTGCAGCTGAAACGTCTCGTTCGTGCACCACTCCACCTCTTCATACGCCCATCTTCCTTGAAACCGCTGGCTGACGCACGAAAGATAAGACGACAGCGTCCACGATGTCACAATGATGAGGTTCCCGATGCAGAAGATGAGAGTGAGGCCGAAGACGCTGAAGGAGAGGTAGGCGGTGGAGCGGATTTTAAGCGCAGTGGTGATGTTAGTGAGACTGGATGGGGATCAAGATATTAGACGGGAGTGAAGGGTGGGTGGGTTTTACCTGGCTATTACAAAACAACGTCTCAACCGTATTATTAGGACTGACCACAAAACGCTCAAGCTCGCGATCACCCGGCCCAGTGGCGGCAAGCACAAATATGGCTTGGAGGTGGGCGAGGCTGGCCATATGCCAGTGCTGCACCTCGAGTTGCCACTGATCGCCTGGCAAGGGGCCTTGCATACCCAAGTAGAGACTGTCGGTGGCTAAAAGGGCCTGCGCCTGGAGGATCTGAACTACCTCCTTCAGTCGCACGGCGGCAGGGCCCGTGGGTGCAGACAGGGCCCAGTCGAACCGATGGCGCGTGGAGTTGTCCGAGTCGTCTGATACCAGTTTAGCGTATAAAAAGTCCAGGGCGTCCTGGATGGCAGCAAGCGGCGAGCACTTGTCCGGGCTCTCAGGCCCATTGCAGAACTGGAACTGTTCCGTGCACGCCATTGGCAACGCAGGCGCATCCGGTCTGAAAACCTGCTGATACTGCAAGGTTCCGCCTTGGCCCAGCGAGGAGATGTTTCCGGCTGGGGTGGTGGCGCGGAACAGCGGGTCCTCGATTCGACTGCTGAAGAGGACGGTGGTTGGGGCTAGGAATATCAGGTGAACGTCTGCGTCCGGTCTCTGCAGTTCGGGTACGGGAGCAAAGGTAGAGTCGGGGCGTAACGTGCGGTTGTGATAAAAGGCCGCCTCAACGCTAAGGGAGTAGTCGGCAGCAGGCGGGTTGATGCCAGCCTTCGCCGCGTCGTTCACCACATCGTTGGAGAAGGAGCGGGTGAAGTTTTGCGCTGCGGTTCCGGCATATACTCGTGGGCCATAAAAATATCGGGTGAAGGACCGAGTGCTCGACGTGTTGCTCGTGGTTGTGTATCCCTCGGTGGATATGGGCGCGCAGCGAATCACCATTCGAAGCCGGAACCAGTCGTTTGGCGGTGCGTTGAGCCCTAGGTCGTTGTTGCTGTCCAGGTATCCGGTGTCGAGCATCAGGTTGGAGGCGTTGCTGCGGCAGATACCGCCGCCAAAGGGACAGCTCGCGTTGGTGACAACCGACGTGTTCAGCGCCGTCTTGACGAAGGTGTCGCAGTCGAGTTCCAGATTCGAGCTTTCCGGTGTGTAGCATTGCTTCGCATAGCTTGCTGACCTCTGCAGCATCTTAGATGTGTAAGGGACTGTGTAGGCCAGCTGCTCAGATAGCGAAGTGGGCGGACCTAGTTGTCCGCATGCGGGATTTGCCAGCAACACCTCGCCTGTCGACGAGACAGCCGATGAGAAGCCCGTGGCGACGGCCCAGCCGGCGATGCACAGGACGGTGAAGCCCAGCAGCGGCGTGGTCTTGGAAAAGGCCTTGGGGTCGATGCGGCGCCATGCCCAGCCGAGGCAGGCAAGGGTCCAGAATCCGGCGCCGGCGTTGGCAGCATTGCGGAGGACAGCCTGGCGCTGTTGGTGCAGGGCATCGCGTTTGGTGCGCGACGAGTAGGCAAAGACGTGGAGGAGAAGGCAGGCAATGCGCCAGAAGCGAGCGCCGACAAGGGAGACGAAGAAGGTGACGAAGGCGATGAGCAGGCTGCCCTGGCTCTGGGGAAGCGTGAGAGTTGCGCCGGAACACGGGGCCGTGGGACCAGTTGGTACAGAATCCGGTGTAGACGCCGCCCGAGTTGGCAGTGGCTGTGTTCATGGCCGGCCAAAAAAAAACCCCCCAAAAAAACAATGATCGATGCGGAGTACGGGTTTACATCATTCTTGGGAGCATAGCGGCGAATCGGGTATATAGTGCTGTGACCCTTTGACAGTCTATGGTCTACTCTCAACGGCTCGGGGCGCACATCGATGGATGTCGGGGTCCGTTGGCCGTAAGCTTCAGATGAAGCATTGGAGGCTACTGTGCAACGTCGATCTGTGTGGATACGATTGTGACCCGCTTGCCCCCACCACTTCCTTCTGGTTTCAACTTGGCGCATTTTGGGCTGGTACCGTTGCCGATTGGTTCGGGCGTCGTTGCTGCGAACTGTTGGGTTAGTGGGCTGAAAATTCGTTAAAGTAAATGCGAAGTTCGTCCGTGAGGATTGGACCTCCTGCTGCGCCGCAGTCTGGAGTTGCAGAGATAAGGTTTCAGGGATTGAGCCGAAACTCCCGATGGCTTTTCAAGAAGAAGCACCTGCGGCTCGATGGGGAAATGCTGGAATAATGTCGGGCCCAATTCGTCATCGTCCACAACATCTCCTAAGGTATACAGGGCACAACAGAAAAACCCTCCCTGCAGATCCCCAGCATTTTACATCGGGCTCTGCTGATACTACCCCAAGTCACTAATAACAATACACCTGTTTGGGACGGTCGTTCGGTTGTGGGATCAACCCTTCAGGAGAGTTGCGACACAGCAGATAGGGTTAGGGTTATGTTTGAGCTCAACCTTTCACGACAGGACGGCATGATGACATCCCCATTGGCCCCTTCCCTTCAATTTAGACCCGCAACTAAGGGATAGCACAACAAGGCACCCCCAAATTCTCAGAATTCCCTCCCCCAAACCTCCTAGGCGTTGCCTTACACAGGCACTCCCCCTCCGGCTCAACCACAGCCCACTCATCCTTCCCGGCCATCTCCAACTACGCCCTCACGCTAACCACCGTTCCCCTTACCACCACCACCTCTCTGGTCCGCTTCGACTTGAACCTCCTCAGCGTTTCCAGCAAATCCCCCATAAAAAACCGCTTCTCTGAGAGGTGCCCCACATACGTTAGCCCCCCTCATCGGGTTCAGCCCACCACATTTTGCTGGCAGATTGCCCACGAAGCTTGCGCTTCTTGTGCTCTTTTCCTCACCACCACCATCCGCAAATATACCACAGTTTCCTTGCTTCTGTTGTTGACTCGCATTCTCCCTCTCTACCTTTATCAACGCATTCCAATACTACCTCATCTGCTTCTTCATACTTTCCCCTTCTATATCAATATCCCCCTGCCGCATGACCTCCACCACCCACTCCGACAGAAAAGAAGTCGGTACGGAATGATGCCCCGACAAGGAGGTGTGACGGCAAAAGCAAGCAACGGGTGAAACTGCCAGGTGTATTAGGTTGCAGCTCACAGAGAAAGAACCAAGTCGCCGCTTTTGGAGAAAGTAGAGGCTCCTGAATGAGACGGAAGACCAGTTGCGGTAATGTGAGTGATCGGCGGCCCCAGTCACTGAAAGGGGCGGCAACTTCTGGGCTGCGCACCCACTTACCGCAGCCGGTATTGAGTTTGTACCCCGGCACGGCCGGGTCTGAAGGAGTGCGGCCGTACCCACGAATGCGAACGGTTGCGTGGATCTCAACCGCCGGGGCATCACCAGCGAGGTCAAAAATTCTGCCAGGACCGGGAGTGGTACTGCCAATGAGGTGCTCGTAGCCGCGCGCGCGGAAGACAGGCCCCTTTGATCCAGTCTTGTACTGTGCGTTTGCTCTGAGCCAAGGAAAAATACTCAACCAGGACGGGAAAGTCAAACTGAATGCCGATGTCGTGGAGTTGCTGGGACATCCAAGCAAAAGGTGCAAGGATGAGGGGGTTGTGGTTGCGCTTGCTTGTTCACCCGACGTTGCCGTGGTTGCTAGCGAAGGCGACCTGCTTGACTCAGTGCCTCTTAAAACAGGAACACACAATGAGGGTCTCCCATCATGGTCTTAATTCACTTAAGTCTTCAAGTCACCAGCGACCGGCACTCTGGCGCGGAACCCCCTATCCGGGCATCCCGTAGGTGGGTTATAAATGTGTGTGATGACTAAGACAACAACTTGAAAGCCCAGGACCACCGACACCAAATCCAACCACTAAAACTCAGAGGTAGCGGTAGAGACGCTTTCTCTCACGAAAGGTAGCGCATCTTGTTCGCTTTCCTCCGCGTGCGCGGCAATTTGGACATCAACTCTAAAGGGCGGACGATATCTAAGGCACTTGAAGTTTCCTAGGTGGCCAGACATATTCATTGATTACAAAGGCAGCAAAGTCTGATTGAAAAGTTGTGGCTCACCTTTGAAGACTACACCAAAGTCAAGCACGATCGGAACCCATGCTGCCAAGGCCATGAAGCTTCGCGGAAGGGGAATTGGCCGTCTTGGGGTAGCGTTGATGGGAGATGCTGTGACAGGATTAACCTTGTCTGGACTTCGAGAGTCGGTTGCCTTCCAATGTCAGCTTGTCGCTTCAGAGACTTTCCATTGTTTTCTCGGCGTTCGGTGCTGTTTTGACCACTAATTTTGACATCTCTATTTCTTTTGCACGAAAAGGGTTGCACAAGCATTTGAAGAAAGAAAAAAAGGGTTATTGCCTTCTGCATTCCCAGCGACCACTCTCTCATATTCACACCCCGCATGTATGGCATGCTGGTGAGATGGGCAGGACATATGGCGCGGCGTATCTGTACCTGCGCCCAACACTACCGGGCTCGATATTGACTGCATCAGGGAAATCTCGGTAGTTGCAAAGCTGACCTGTCGCGGATTGGCCGGGTTGGGCGCTATCGACGAGGCAAATTACACGCTATCTCAGTGCCAAGACTTGACCGAAAGCTTCATCCAATGACAGACGACAATCGACCCTTCCAAGCTCTCGGACTCCTGATTTGGCTAGACCGATACCAGGTCCCGACCACGCCACGCCGAGCCTCCGGGAGATGGCGCACTCAGGATGGACCAAACGGAAGAGGTCCCATGGCTTCGGGGGGGGATTCCTCATCACAACAAGACAGAGCGGCGGGTCTCACTCTCGCATACGGACGCCAGGCAATGAACCGGCCCGGGGCACGTCAATGTCGCGGCCAGTAGCAGAAGGTTACGACCTCGACGACACGAACAATGGCCGATGCGTCATGGGACTGACGGGGAACTCTTCCAGGATGGACTCATCATCTCGGCCATCACTTCGAAAGCCATTCGGCCAAGCCCGTCCTCCCCGAGGCCATTTCCATGCCAGCGTTTGGCCCAGCATCGCCAACAAAGCCCATTCGCCGTCCCCAGAAATGCAATCTAGATCAGATGGGTCACTGAGCGGAGACAGGGGAATGTTACTAAGGGAGAGGCGACGCCGACGCGTAACGATTCATTCACCTTGCTCGTAGGTTCGTGGTCTTATAAAAGGGATAGCCTGTGGCCATTGGATGGGCATTTTCAAGTTCTCGGATCCAGCCTGCATCAACCTCGGGCTGTGGTGGACATCGCCGATTCAACCTAAACCCGCCCCGAGTCCGAGCATTGCTGTATAAATCCCCTACCTCCTGCTCATCGCCAGGTTGCTGTTCTTTCTGTTCTCACGCGCCAATGGTGTCGTCCGCGCTTGTGGCCCTCGGCGGCCTCGTCCTCTCCTTTTCGCGCGGTGCTCTCGCGGGATTTGCTGCGCAGACCCAAAACAACATTGCCATCTACTGGGGTACACATCATCCCGTCTCTCCCCACAACCACTGCCATTAACACCCATTCCTAGGCCAAAACTCTGCCAACCAGGCTGGCTCCCAGCAGCGGCTGGCCGCCTACTGCGCCGACACGCCCGTCAACATCATCCCCCTCGCCTTCCTCAACGGCATCAAAGCCCCGACGCTCCTCAACTTCGCGAGCGCCGGTGATCGCTGCACCGCCCCCTTCCCAGGCTCCCCGCTGCTCCGCTGCCCCGAGATCGAGGCTGACATCAAGACATGCCAAGCCGCCGGAAAGACCATCCTCCTCTCCCTCGGCGGCGCTACCTACACCGAGGGCGGCTTCGCGTCTCCCCGCGAGGCCGCCGCCTGGGCCGAAAAGCTCTGGGCCATGTTCGGGCCGCCCCAAGCCTCCTCGTCGGTCCCCCGCCCCTTTGGCGACGCCGTGCTCGACGGCTTCGACTTTGACTTTGAAGCGGCCGCGCAGAACATGGCGCCCTTTGCGGCCCGCCTGCGCACCATCATTGACGCCGCCTCCTCCCCCGGGCGGAGGTTCTACCTCGCCGCGGCCCCGCAGTGCCCCATCCCCGACGTCGCCATGGACGCCATACTGCAGTCGGTCGCGCTCGACTTTGTCTCGGTCCAGTTCTACAACAACTACTGCGGTGCGCCGGCGTTCAACGCCGCCGACGACGCCACGAGTAACTTTAACTTTGCCGACTGGGACGCCTGGGCCCGGGGCAGCAAGAACCCCAACGTCAAGATCCTGCTCGGCGTGCCCGGGAGTCCCGGCGCCGCCGGCAGCGGCTACGTCACGCCTGCGCGGCTGGCCGAGGTGATTGCGTACAGCAAGCGGTTCGCGAGTTTTGGGGGGGTCATGGTGTGGGATATGTCGCAGGTGTTTTCGGGGGGGAGTGGGTTTTTGGATGGCGTCGCTGCGAGCCTGGGAGGGGTTGGGAGTGTGCAGCCGCCTCCGCCTCCGCCTCCGTCGCCACCGGTGACGGTTCCTAGCTGGACGACGGTGTGGGTGCCACCACCGTCGACGCCGACGCAGGGATCTGGTGGTGGTGGTGGTGCGTTGCAGTCGCAGTGGCAGCAGTGCGGTGGGAACGGGTACAAAGGGCCGACGGGGTGTAAGACGCCATTTACTTGCGTCAAGCAGAGTGAATGGTGGGCGCATTGCAACTGAGGGTAGACTGGGGTTAAACCGGATCTGGAGGCGGACGACTTGCGCTTCTTGCGTGGATTTCTCTGCGACATATGGAATAGATGGGGCGAGGAGGTTTTTGATGATACCCTTTCTGCTTTGGCCCTTCGGCCGATACATTATATCCTTTGTAATAGATTTCCTTTGTCTCCTGACGAACAAGTCGAGGATGAACAACGAGTGGCCCCGCAGAATCCGGCGCCCCTCATACTGCACTGGCTTAGGTGGGTGATGACTGCAATTAAGACCCAGTACAGGATGTTTACAGTGATGGAATCATCCTCCTTGGTAGCAGCTCCTAGCGGTTTATCTCAAGCTGCAAGCCTGAATAACATGGCGACAAGACGTCCTTGCTTATTCCCGGAACAACGTCAGCCCCTCCGGGTCACCGGAGGAACGCACTCTGGCTACAGCATGCGCATCCTCGGCGACGCGGGTAAAAGACTCTTTTACACCCTGACCGGTCCTGGAATCACACTCGGCGTAGAGGTATCCATGCCTCCTGGCGAAGATCTCGCCGTCTTGCCCCCTCGCCTCAGGCTTTACAGACACCTGATCTGCCGCTAGTGAATTATCCTAACCATTCCGGAAGGCTACTACCAACACAGTCAGGGGCAGAGCAACTTCCTGCTGCTGCTGCGCCTGGGCGGCGACGCAAAGGGTGGATTCCCACAACTTGGTCATCTCGTCAAAAGACTCCCGAGAGCCGACTTCATAGGTGATGGCGAGGCTTAGGTGCGAGCCGGTGTCGAGGAAAGCGGGAGCCAGGTACTGAACTTCTTCGACCGAGGCGGCGGAAACTTGGTAGAAGAAGCCATCGCAGCAAACCGAAAAGGAGTCATGGATGTCGGAATCGAAATGGATTCGTTACTACTGGCGGTCAGTATCTTGTATGTAAACCTTTATAATAGCTAAGAGGTCTCGCTTTCTAAGCTTATTATAATCCACATTAAGGTTCTCGTAAAGGAGGTCACTATTAAGCGGTTTTAGTTTAAACTCTTTAAGAGCGTGTGTTGTAATTACTGTCTCCCAGTTAGTAAAATTAAGCTGAATATTAGCCTCCTGAAGATACTTAATCCAGATTAGAGAGTTTTGAGACTTATTAGAAGTAATTAAGATATTAGTATCGATAAACGACTTCCTAATTAGGTCTTCCTTTTCTTAAAACTGCTGGAAAACCTTAATTTTAATAAAGTGGTGAAAATCTGCTGATGATTAAATGGCGGGGCACGCATGCCTTGTCTATGTTGACCCGCGGCTCACTAGACTCTGGCCAAGACTCGACAGCTTCGACCGCAGCTTGTAACTGTCGTGGAAGATACCTGCGGCGGGCGCATGAGAGGGCGCAGCCTCTGCCTCACCAAATGCAACCTCATTGGTATGGGATCAGGGCTTATGGTTCCTGGAGATATGTTGTCATCCCACTTGGCTGCTATACGCTCGTTCCGTTACGGCGGAGCGGAGTTGAAGAATGGAGGTTTGCCGGTGATGTTTACGTTGATGGTTATATGGACGGGCGAATCATTGAGGAGTGGAAGGATGGGAAGAGGGAGTTGGCAAAGTATAAGTCATGTTGAGCCAATGCCGTTTTTTACTATCGCACAAAACACTTCAAGACCTAAATTACATTATTGATTACTGCCCGCCACTCCTGTTCTCTTTGATTCAATCCTCTAACTAATGACTTCACTTTAAACATGGGTAAGGACGGTTTTCACTTCCCCCTGTTCATTAATGACTTATCGCAAGCATGGTAATTTTTTCTCTCATTGCAGTCAAACTAATCTGCAGCGCATATATATGGCTCCCAGCTCGGCTATGCAGAAAAAATCGTAGCTGCACAAGCCAGAAGATTTGGAACCATCATCCGCCAGATAACTACGCTAGAAACGACGTCTCCTTCAGGTCGACCTTGATCGACGTCTCTGACGGATTCTCCCCTGTCTTCTCGACATGGCCCTGCATTGTCTTTGTATAAGTGGAATACGGGTCCCAATGGGCTCTCTCAGAACTGTGGCTAACCACCCGAGGGCTTTCTGTCATCTTAATTTTCTGGACGTTGCCATCCTCACTCGTAACCCTGACTTCGTACGTCACCAGAATTCGTCCCCACTTCTCCTTCAGGACCGGCCAGAAGATGGGCAACGCGGCACATACGGCAGCAAGGTTTATTTCAATGACCGCAAGACCTGTGGGTGTTGGGCTATTCCAGGATAAGTCTCCTATTGAGTTCAGGGTAGGTGTAAGAGAATAAATCAAGCGGCCGATGGAGCAAAGGTTGACGCTATTTCCCAATCAATCAGTCAGCTCACACGACGGCCTGGTGAGGGTTTGCTGATACAAGCGGGAAGGAGACATACACAAGACCAAGCCCGAAGAGGCACAGCAGCGCGATGCGCGTATTCTTTTGGGTGTCCGCCTGGAAAAACAGGTGCATCGGCAGCAAAAAGACGACAAAGTCGAGGACTGTTGTCGTCACAGAATGGCTGATGTAGAAACCCAGAGCCTCGGATATGTAGGGTGAGGCAAACGCCCAGCAGTGGCGGCCCGGCTTGGCAATGTTCCACATGTCGGACGGGGGAGCGCAGGGTACCCACGTGAGAAAGGTATAGACCAAGCCCCAAATGGCAATGACGAGGATGAGGATCTTGGAGGCCGTCCGCCGGCGCGAGCCGGGCTTGAAGACGCGGAGGTACTGGAATAACACGGCGAGCTTTATGACTGTTAGAGAAAACGGGTAGGTGACGCTGCCGACGTAGAAGACCTGGCACAAGTGAGTTAGATTGGCCTCACACAAACTAGCTGCCTCGCCACCAGCATTCCGTTCGTACAGACCTTTAGGAATGCGTTGATTTCATCGGTCGTCATGGCGCTCATATGCCTTGCTCCCAGGCCATAGTTCGGCACTGCTCAGTGTCAGAATATCGCGTGTCTGTCCGGCGAGGTGGTTATGTGACGGACGGATGCAGTAGATGATGGAACCGGCCGTCGACGAGAGTAGAGACAGGACGATAAATAGATCATCCCACCACGGAGACTTGATGATGAAGAAGCGCGTGTAGAGTCTCAACAATGAGCATGCCCAGGCGATGAGCTGGGACCAGCAGGTCCGGACGTTAGTACCTATGCAATGCCTTTCCGCCCCCTGGGCGAGATGGTCATACCGTAAATATTATCGTGAGACCCCGTGCGACTTCCTTGTGGTTCAAGACGGGAACCGACTCCGACGTGCTCACGCTCGAAGGCGGCGAGGCGGAATGTGCGCGAATGAGGAACATCTTGGGCGGGTTCTTTCCGACGGACTGACAGATCTAGAAGCCTGGCGTTCCCAGGCTGGTTGGAAGCGTGGGGCTCATCAGGGTCTCATATAGATATATTGACACGTTCATCTCCTCAGGGCTGAACTGCCGACCCACGGACCAAGCGACACGGCACACCTGGTGTTTTTCGACCGTCCTCTTCTGGCAGCTTGCATTTTGTGCTCGAGCGTTTCCAGCCCTCTGCCGCGACGGCGGTTCGCTGTGAGGGGGTGAGGGTGCATGGTCCGAGCGCGCAGACATGCTTGTTCGTCAATGGCGTTTCTCATGCATGGTTACACTAGGTCCGTTCACACACACTCGGGCCGTTGAGATTACCGTTGTGCAGCACATTCACCGCGAGAGCGTGCTGTATGGGCTTGCTCTCGGGGGCGCTGAGCATAGGTGGCGTTTGGTAGCGACAACCAACCCCGCTTATTACGCTGCGCACGCTACCAGCTAAGGAAATTTTGAAACAGATCTTTGCTTGGAACTCGGGAGTGCTACGAGATGGACCCCGATGAGGTTGCGACTGGTGAGATCGAGACCGTCGCGCTTCGTGGTTGGCAGCAACACGGCATCCTCAGACCGCTGGCCGACTCTAGTTGCTATAACTGTCAGAATCTAGCACTCATGGCCAATTGTGGTGATTGTTGTTGTTCTGTGGAAGAGAATCTCTGGCCTGCAGGGTCCCCTATTGCCAAGCCGGCTACATCCGCGAATGGCTCCAATTGCTTATATAAGCTGACAATAACTTTCGGGTTCTTTCTGCTTGTAAAGGAGGAGATGAATCCCCATCCGGTCCCGAATTGGGCGTGCAACGAAGAACTGACTTTGGCATTATCGTTGCCATAGGTGCTGGTTTAATGCGATAGTGGTATGTTTTGAGCTTGTCTATATCTGTCCTGAGCTGGGTAGGTAAGTATAGGAGCTATATTATAGGCCTGTTACAACACACGCGACAGCTCACATGTTGTTATCAACGCTGTAATAAAACTAACATTACCTAAATTGCATCCAAAACTTGCTGATAGCGGTTTACATGCTTTGATGAGTTGTAAACCGATATTGGATGTGAACTGAAAAGGCTCTGGGTCTACAATAAAAGTTTTTTCAGCATCTTTTACATGCCCAAGGGATGCCATTCAAGCGTTACCTGAAGTAAGCGCCGATGCTAAACGGGTTCCTATTTTCTGTTTTGTTCCGCTCTTATACATATTGATTTAGAGGGGCGGCGCTTGATAAGGGAGTGCGTTTAACAAGGCGCTGATTGCTGCATAAAACTCACTCCAGGTCACTCCGGGATTAGCTACCCTTATGTCCAGATTGAGAGACCTAATCTCCCTAAGCGGAGGTGAAAATTGCTAAAATCTCGAACTTGAGTTGTAGTATTAACTGCTGAATGGTTACTTGTAAGCACATGTCCTGTAGGCCAGCTACGGTACTGAAAGACTCGCACTCGCAATAAATGACACCGCATGCGTGTACGTGCAGATGGCATGTGCTGTATGCATCGGTCTGAGTCACAGCGTAAAAACGGCTTCGGATTCATTTCGTCCAATGTCTATCCCCACTGGTCAAATTGGCCAGCAGATGGACGCCTGTCTCAGCTGAACGGCGGTTTAAGTCATGGTAGCAACTCATGCCTGTGTCTTGACCGCTTCTTGATGAACACTTTCTCGACTTTCAAGTTACAACCGAAAGTCTCCCCAAACCTCACAGCCATGTCATCCCCTTCTCTTGCTGCTAAGTCCCTCGAAACCTGGGCAGAAGTTGCGCCGCATTGGGATTTAAGCTTCGGTAAAGGCGGAAACAAATACTGGAAAAGACCCCAGGAGCCTTGTCTCCGTCGTCTCCTCGAGGAGAAGCTTGCAAAAGCGAGGAAAGGGAAAGTTCGTCGGGCGCTGGAATTTGCCACTAGCAATCGGACCTGTGCAAGGTTCCTGGCGGGCTATGGATTGGATGTGCTTGCCACAGATGGTACTGAGCAGATGCTTGAGATTGCCAGAGGGCATCTTGAGAAGGGAACGAAGATTTAGTTCCGGAAGGTGGATGTTACCAAGGGAGAGGAGCTTCAAAGCTTGATTCAGGACAAGGTGAGGAACATCTTCTGTCTAAGTGAGATAGCATGGAAGGAGAAATCGCTCCTCCTCGATTTTAAGAGCGCTCACGTGTTGGATCTAGCCCGCGGCATGGGTTAGTACAGCCGTTGGATGCACTCGCAGGGCGCGGCCTTGGTCCGAGGGATTGACCTGTCCGAGAAGATGCTCAGCCGGGCTCGGCACATGTCCGCCGCTGATAGCGCCATCGTCTATAAATGCGGTGACTTGGGCGATGCCGAGTTCCTGCGTCGGCTGCTCCCTGAGTCGAACTTCAACCGGTACGACATCGTAATCAGCGCCTTGGCACTGCACTATTTTCCCAATATTCCGCATCTAGTCAAGGAGGAGCATCCCGTCCTCAAACCGGGAGGTGTCTTCGTCTTCACGATCGAATATCCCATCTTCACGGCTCCATCCGACCTGGGTCTGGTGGAGATTCCCGCTCTGCGCCGCGACAGAAAGGAACCCGCCAGGGTCTAGCCACTCAACGACTACCAGGCCGGCGCGTGGGATTTCTCGTAATCCTGTATATATGTATCCACTCACCCGATTTCAGACTATCCTCATAAAACCCCTAAAGATCACCGTCTTCGACGGTTGTCGTACCACGGGTTTCATCGAGCAGAAAGGTACCTTAACAAGCATCTTGGTCTTCTCCGTCGCTAATGATGGGAGTAGAGGCAACAACCTCTCATTCGCTACCAATTGTAGCGCAAATAATCCTGCGTCACCTTCCACCATGTACTGGAAGACATCCATGGGGCCAATTGAATCGCCCGAAGGAATCCGTTTCAATGCGCGAGGCCCTGGTAAGAGAAACGAGGCGGGTCGTTTATTATTGGTGGTGGATGAAGATCCCGAGTGCCGCGGCCCCTCGGCACCAGACCTGAGGAGTTCTTTGCTGCACTTCACCGGGATCAGCATCTACTTTGAGAGTGAGGCTCGTGAACCCGGGCACAAATCTAGGTTGGCGATTCTAGTGGCGTCCAACCTTGCACATTTTGTGGCTTGCCACAGCACAGCGACCAATCTGACACCCTTAGCGGTCTGGTGGCCAGCCTCTATCCTCCAACATGCCACGTCTACTATATTCGCGTCAATAGACACCGAGGAGTGGCTCAAAGATTTTCAACTGTGTATTCTCGGCCCAATCATGTGTCGCGTGGCGGGGTTCCTCTCCGGGCGGCACCGGCCCATGCAAAGCCCCTGGGCTGTCACAGTTGTGTGATAAAGGAAGGTGTTGCCGAGCTTTCTTCGTTGGGAAAAGCAACGCAATGGCTGCGTCTTCGACCTGGCTAAACGAGCAGCTGGTGCAAGGGCCGTTCGACATAATCGTCAACTACCTGCTCAAGCACAGTGCTTGCATCGACGAAAACGTCAAGCCTGTCACTGGTCGCGCACCCACCCACCCATCGCCGATCTTGGCCAATCTAGAGACCGAATGGCGCTGCTGGAGTCTTGCGGGCGGGAAGGCGAATGCGGGACATGGTGGGTGGGTCTGTCGTGCAGCGTTGCAGCGATAACCAACACGGGAAGAATCCGACCATGGGCTCACCTAATACTGCAGAAACTCGAGCACTTTGACTATGGTATGGTATCGGCGCAAATAAGAGCCCTTCAACCACGCAGAAGGGCTTGGCCAAAGCCAAGAACTAGCTAGTTGAAAGTCCTGGCACCGATATGGCGCACGGCGAGAGAGTGCGTCTGAGAAGGATCGCTGCGGATTCCTTTAATGCCGCCAGGATTGGATAGTCCGAGCAAATGAGAGTCGAAGGTGGCAGTCTGCAGTACCATTGATACCCTGCAAGGTCAGCACCACACCCCCTAATCCAACAATATTCCGAGGGAAACGCCAGTCGAGTCCGAAATAAAGACAACCCTGCAACCCCCTACTGTATCTACTCGTGGAGTTTACCCCTAGCTTGTATTATTAAGGCAGCTGCGGGGCGAAAGCGACCCTGAATCCGGCTTGCGGTTGACAAAACAGGTGTATAGGTAGCCAATTGGATGGAGTTCCGCTCCTCTTAGACGTGATTTTCTATGCGGCATCGGCAATAATGCACCACACCCGCATTGGCAACTTCGGCTTCGGGTATGGATAGGGCAGCGGAAGGATAAATATGCCGGTATGGGTATCTTTTCAGGGAAGAATAGAGGCTCGCTCCCCATCACTCCAAACATATCTCTCGACACAGACCTCATCATGAAGCATCTCGAACTGCTTCACAATGCTGGCGAGATAGGCTCGCCAATCACAGCATTGGTAGCCTTTACAGCAGGAATTCTCATTCACTTAAGCGTCGTCCGCAACATATATATAGAGCAATATCTCCGCTTCACGATCGTCTCATTCGCTCTTCTCACCCCGCTCTCCGTTTACCAATATTCCGTCTTCTCTCACCTCTCACTTCTGAACTCAGCTGTGCGTGCTGCAATTGTTTTAGCCTCCCTTTTTAGCGGACTCTCAACCAGTATCGTCCTCTATCGTGCCTTTTTCCATCCCCTCCGGCACTTCCCCGGCCCGTTTCCGGCCAGGGTGAGTAAACTTTACGGCGCCTGGCTGGCAGGGAAAAAAGTCATGTACTACAAGGATCTCGCCGAGATGCATGAAAGATATGGAGACTTTGTGCGAACTGGTGAGTCGAAACCCCGACTTATCCCAACCCCCTAGAAACCCTATTTTATTTTATTTATTTTTTTCATATCGGACTTTGCTAAGCTCTGCTGCAAGGGCCTCGAGAGCTCTCCATCAGACGTCAGTCTGCGGTAGAGGTAATCTACGGACCCCGTTCCAAGTGTATCAAGTCAGCGTGGTACGACCAGGTTTCTACAAAGGACACCAAGTCGTCGATACACATGACCCGTGACGCTACCTTACATCGCCTTCGCCGAAAGGTGTGGGATCGTGCCTTTACGCCAAAAGGTAACCAACCTCCACGCCAAGAGAGCCCCCTCTAAGCTGATCCCCCCCCTTCTCCCAACCCTTTCTCCCTCCCCAAACCAATCATCATCCTCTTTTGTTTTCATCCCTTCCCCATTATCTAACCATGCTTGGCAGCTCTGGATCAATATTTACCCCAAATTGTCTCCAAGGTGAACGCCCTCACGGATAAGTTAACATCCGCGTCGGCGGAGTCTACTCCCCTCGACGCCACACAATGGTCTCTACTACTCTCCTTCGACATTATGGGCATGGTCGGGCTCGGCCGCGACTTTGGCGGCATCTCGACCGGATCTCGCCACCCGGCTATCCGCGCCATCCAGGAGCATATGCGTATGCTGAGCATCTTGTCGCATGTACCCTGGTTCCTTAATCTTTTTTCATTGGTGCCGGGCGCCACCGCAGGGTACATGCCCTTTTTCGGCTTCTGCGCCGAACAGGTCAACGAGAAGCGCGAGAGGATGCTCGCCAGCTCGAAGAAGCAATCCGCCGATGACGAACGTAGCCCGCCTCCAGATATCATGTCCTGGCTGATTGCCGCGTTTGAAGACCCCGTGGATCCGGCCGGAGTGCCGAGCCGGGAAGCCCTGGACGAGGATAGTCGGGTGGTGATTATTGCAGGGAGCGAGACGACGGCGACAACGCTAACTACGGCGCTGTACTATATGGCTAAGCTGCCTGCAGAGCAGCGAAAACTGCAGACGGCGCTGGACAGGGCCATAGGTGACGAGTGGACATACGATAAAGTAAAGGGGTGTGCACTTTTAGATCACGTTATTTTCGAGACGCTGCGGTTGCAACCGGCTTTACGGACAGGCGCATCGCGCGAGACACCGCCCAGGGGGATCACTGTAGATGAGGTGTACATCCCTGGCGGGGTCAACGTGATAGTGGGTGTCCAGGGCATCCAGACGGACCCGCGTTACTGGGGGGACGGGGCGGGCAAGTTTGTGCCGGAACGGTGGGGCGAAAAGGGGCGGCGGCTGGGGCCGTATATGCCTTTCAGTATCGGTGAGTAGACAGCCCCGGTTCTGTGTCTTTGTCACGGTTGTGGGAGCAGAAAGAACTAACTTGGTCACATCCAAAACACAGGTCCGTACCAGTGCCCCGGAAAGACGCTGGCCATCATGTCTTTGCGCATTTCTCTCAGCAAGATTGTGCAAAACTTTGACATAGCCTTCGCGCCGGGCGAAGATGGAGCGAAGTTCGAGAGTGAGGCACTGGATGTTTTTACGACCTCGCTGCCGCCGTGCCAACTGATATTCACAAAGCGAGTTGGGGGATAGGAGCTGATTCCTTGCGAAGCACAGTTGCTAGAACAATCTTCGGGTCCTAAGGAGAGCTCTAAACTTCACCACTTTTCTTATTTGTTTGGATTGGTTCTTGATGGCTACAGGGCACTTAATTCATGGTGCTGTATCGAAGGCTGGACAACTCATGACTTGATTGACGAGAAGACTCTTGGTCTATGTAAACTCTCGCGTTTTGGTGCGATCGTCATATGCAGAGGGTCTGCGGCTTTAAACCTCACTAAATTATTTTACATGCTCTCCACACTGGAAAGATTGCCGATTGAGATATTTGAGACCTTCCTAACCCGGATCCACGACTAGAAGTATATCGCCATCTGAGAGACATTAAGCAAGAATTGGAGTCGATCAGCCGTGCATAGCGAGACACGGCCGCCTCTCTACCCCAGATTTTGGACGAGGCAAGGAAAGAGGTAGTGGATTTGGAATCTCTGCCGGGTGCCAAAGGCGAGGACTTCGATGCTACCACTGCGGATTACATTTCCGTGCGCACTAAAAGCCGAGATGAGGTGAATGTTAGCCTAGAACGGTCACACACCCTCCCACGTTATTTAAGTGCCAAAAAGGAAGAGATCGGGGTTATATTTCAACATTACCTCAAGCCATTCCAAAACCGCACTTTCTTTATCATCAGGGACGGCTTACCTGGAGTCGGGACCATAGGGGTCCGAGATATCTGACCGGGCGACAAACTCCTTTGGCCGGATACCATGTATCATGCTCTCATAGCAAGGGCCAGCCCGAAGCCTGGCGGTCAGCACTATGAAGTTGTGGGCACTGCGGTGGTGCGTGGGATCATGGGCGGACGACTCGGTCGCTGGGGGAGAATATGCCGCCAACTCAAAAGGTTCTGTTTGTGTAGGTAGGTAGCCGGCAACGACCAAAATTGCTGCTTTGAGCTAGGCACAATACCTATCTACTTGAAGTTTGCCTCCACGTCTTGGCGGGACTTGATTCCACTACTTGCAGGCGCATGTGGAGCACAGCCCCCCTTTTGATAGCCAAGCCAAGGGGTTCAATGCCAAGGTCGAGCGCCAAAACTTGGCGCCAAGACGGTGAGAACCCTCATGCTGTTCTTGGCGGCAGGCTGTGCTGGGCGCATGGCCTCTGATTGGAGTCCGATCTGGGTGCAACAAGCAAACCTTTGGAATCGTGCCAAGTAGGGCCACATATTTTCTCCTTGGCCGCTGTGTACGCCTTGAGACAACATTGAGGCTGAGCGCGATGGCAAGAGGGTTTTGTCAGCCTCCCAAGAGCAGGATAATGAGCAAGAAAACCAGACACCCGACATGGCAATGACGGCCGGATATCTTGGCTGAGGAGGCCAAGGAGGCCAAGGAGGGCTATACCAAGCCAAGCTCACAATGGGCATCTGATTGTACTCACCTATTAGCAACGAGTGGGAAATATTGCTGGCTTTAAATAGTCACAAGCCTTCGCTCTTTTACTAGACTTTATGCCCAAGGCCATCTGCAAACGCCTCCAACAAACCTAGCTTTACGATATGGGCAGCCACAGCAACAACAACGCTTCCTACATACACCTAGATGAGGAGACCCCGTTGCTAAACGGAGGGCTATTTGCCCCCAGCCCACGACGTAAATGCCGTTGGTGGAGAGATTTCTTGTTCAGCCCCCAAAAAACACCGGGCATACGCAACGCCAACCTCGCGGTCCGATGGTTAGCACGGGTATGGCATATGATCAAAGTCACTCTTCTAAGTTGTAAGGCCCCCGCTCCTGTAACCCCTCTTTACAGCTGCTGACCCCGTACCTACAACAGCGTGGATGAACGTCTTGCTCGTCTTTGTGCCATTAGGCCTGGTTGCCGGACATAGACACTGGGATTCCGCCTCCGTCTTCACCCTCAACTTCCTCGCCATCATTCCTCTCGCCGCGATCCTGTCCTTTGTGACCGAAGAGGTGGCACAATCTCTTGGGGACACCCTAGGAGGTCTCCTCAACGCTACATTTGGTAACGCTGTAGAGCTGATTGTTCGCTCTCCCCTTCCCAGACGACATGCGGTTTCCAGACGGATTGATACTAACCCAGTACTCGCAAGGTAACCATCATCGCCCTCCGCGCCAACCAGATCGAAATCGTGCAGGCCTCCCTTCTCGGATCCATGCTCTCCAACATGCTCCTGGTGCTAGGCATGTGCTTCTTCCTCGGCGGAATTGCTAACATGCGCGACGATAACGGCGTCGGCAGGGAGCAAAGCTTCTCTCCGGGCACCGCGCAGACTACCTGCTCTCTCATGGCCCTCACCTCGGCTGCCACCATCATACCCACCACCTTGTACGGCGCCATCGTGGAAACCGACAACAATAACAACAACAACAAACACGAGATACAAGCCCGCATCTTGGCTCTGTCTCGGGGTATCTCCGCCATTCTCCTCCTCCTCTACTGCCTGTATCTCTTCTTCGCCCTTCACACCCACAAGCAGCTCTTCGAGCCCCAGGCCCCCCTGGAAGAACAGGACCCCCCCCTCCCCTCCCTGCACCAAGACGACGACTCCGACTCCGACTCCGACTCCCCTCCCTCCTCCGACTCCGACTCCCCTCCCTCCTCCGCATCCTCCTTCATCCTCCTCCTCCTCCTCGTCACCCTCCTCATCTCCTACTGCGCCAACTACATGGTAGCTTCCATCGACGACCTCATCCAAACCGCCCATCTCAGCAAGAAGTTCATCGGTCTGATCTTGATCCCCATCGTCGGCAACGCCGCCGAGCATGCCACCGCCGTGGTGGTGGCGATAAAAGACAAGATGGATCTGGCGATGGCGGTGGCCATCGGGTCGACGATTCAGATTGCGCTGCTGGCCACGCCGGCTTTGGTGATGGCGGGGTGGGCGACGGGGAGGGAGATGAGTTTGCAGTTTGAGCTGGGTAAGTCAACTGTGTTGCTGATGTTTTTACAAGGACGGTGATAATTGACCAGATGGGTGATGCTAGTCGAGACGGTGGCGTTTGCCATCTCGGTTGTCGTCGTGACTTGTGTGGTGCAGGATGGGAAGTCGAACTACTTGGAGGGGGCTATGGTATGTTTGCGTGCTACTACTTGCAATGCGGGAGCTAACTGGTGATTGAATAGCTGTTGGGGTTATATGCGATTATAGCTATTGCGTTTTGGGCGAGTCCAGCTGGGAATGTGTAGGAGTCCTGGGAACATGCTCGAGATGTTTCATGTGGGTCGCGAGAATGGTGGCATACTAGGCGAGTGGAGATGCTCTGCATGTCGGGTCGACGCTCGGTTCGAGAAGCTCCTGGCCGTATTACCTTTTGAAGAAAGCGGCCCCCGAGATCATATCAGGATGGTAGCGGTGTGAAGGGCCTGAAAGCGGTTCCATGTGTCGGGGATAGACTGATGAGTAAAGCTAAGGTGTTGGAGGGAGCTTCGGGACTCCAGGGCTTGCAATAATACTGGGTGTTATGAGACGAATCTGGGCACACCAAATTTCCTTTTTCATACCTCGCCCACGTGACACTGCTCACCCCAGCTCAGGCCCGGTTCAGTCTTTGATTAGGATTTGCTCAGGCTTACTTACTTACCTTTGCCTCGGCTAAGTACTTTTACATCCCGGTATTTAACAGCTTGGACTTATTATTAATTATCCTTAACCGGCAACCAGTTAATCCAAGGCTCCCCCACCTCTGGCAGCACCGATGGCATCTCAACCAACCGATGCTGAATCCCCCTCGCTGGCTGTCTTGAAAACTGCCCCAAGCCAACATGTCCCCGGGATCGAAGTCCGCATCTAGTAGACCCGTCAACCTCCTGCAAGAAATGTACGGCATCCTGCACTCCCCGGACCCGAGTTGGGCATATGGGGCTGATCCGATAGTTGGCACATGCACAGAGCCCATGGCTCATTGGTGTGGCTTGGAGGACGCGAAGGGTGTCTGCCCGGGCGACTGCGAAGCGAAGGTTCTGGAAGAGACCAATAAGAAACAAGAGCTGGTAGACCTCCTGCCCTCTATAAATGCGAGGGGTAGCCGGGTGATCTGCCACTAAAGTTTGGTTGAGAGGTCTTGGAATGGCCCCAAGCACCTTTCGACGAGAGCTTGGTCAGACCTCAGACCCTACACAGATGACTCAGTTCTGTAATGTTGTTATCTCCATACGCGTCAACCTCTTCAAACAGTAGCGTCCAAACAGCAGCTATCAGAATGACTCACCGCCTTAGATTTGGAAGGACTATTTGAAGGCACCTCTTCTTCGTTCGAGCCGCCAAAGACATTTACCTTCACAACCAGCTCTTCCAGTTCAGCCTCCAAGTTTTACAGTCTCTACAACCTTCATTATGTAGCCAGCGCTTATGAAACTAGCCCTCGTCGGGATGCTGGCCGCCCCAAATGCTAGCTCTCGGTCATCCCCGTTACCAGAGCTAGCCAAGCCTTCATCCTACTATTCTACAAGTTAAGTAAGATCACTTGCTCCGAGTCAGATATTGCTTCGACACAGGCTAGCCTCTTTACATAGGTAAATCAAACAGTCGGGCAGTTGGGGTGTCGGTTAGAGCAGTTGTGAAGGAGGGTAGGCGGTGGCTATCATTATAACATAAATTCTGGAGGAATTTTTTCGCGTGTCACTCACTTTTTGCACTTGGAGTCTGACGCGTCCTTTTCCCAGATTCCTTGAGGATGCGCGGTCACGATATGTGTTAGTATGTGCCCTCAGCGCCCGTGGCAGAGGCATTCACCATCGCAACATCACGGTTCAGGCTATCTCCATGTACCTAATTGTTTGCCGGCCGGCAACAAACCGATTCATTCATTGATGCAGCTGGCATTGTGGAGCCCTATTCATAGTCCCATTGTTCTCAATTCTCTTGTTTTCGCTGGTCATTGTTGTCGGCCATGAATAGGTCGTCAAGACCAATGTTGCCCCACTTTATATCACTCTCGCAACCTGCGGTTCCTGGGCCTTTCTTTTCTTTCAGCAACAAATCGGTGTTTCGCAAAATTGGGGATGACCTTTTTCCCTGCTCATTGCGGGGAGATTTGATCCTTGCTTCACGACTTCCCCTTCCAGAATTGTATGTACACCTGGCTTTCTCATCTGTCAACCGAGAGGTCTTGCGACGAGCAGTGCCTGCTCTCACCTGCAGCCCCTCCTCCCAATATCTGTCTTGCCGCCCCAGTCGCGGCCTTTTCGCCAACAAACTCTCTCAGCGCGGACATGATCCCTTTGGCACGCCCCCGACCGTGTGCTTTGCTAACAGCCTCTCCAGTTGCGTTTCGCTTCTCGCTATTCAGACAGACCCAGTACCCCCGGAAGAACAGCGACATCCACCTGCATTCACTCAGCATTCAAGGTTACGATTACCGAGGTCCCGATATTCCAGCGCCTGACGTAGATGATCCCACAGCAAAGATCAGAATCTATGCAACAGAATACGCTTCTGAGCAGGATAGTGAAGATATGTTGCGATTCGTGCCGCCCGAGGCAGTGTTTGGAAACGCAGTGGCTAATCGAGAGCAACGGCAAAAAGATCACGCGCCAGCCGAATCCAATCCTGTTGGCGGCATTCCCCGACCTTTTCATGTACCGAGACTCGAAGGGATTGACGAGTCCTTCTGCTCCGCTCATTTTGGGAGGGGACGATCACAGCCGCGCATTCGGAAACGCGTCGGCTTTGGACCTATGTTCTACTCGGGTATCATGCTCGACAGCCGTGGTATCCAAAACTTCAAGGCATTCATGGCGAAAGGCGCCAGTCGGCGCCACATGCAAGTCACTCACCCTCCAATATTCAAAATCGCCCGGTTCGATAAGGTGGGCAGCGTCATCATAGTCACATACCCAGAGGGCCTTCGGATGGGCGACCTCTTCGATGCGCTTTTCACCGCCACATTTGGCGCAAAGCGCGAGAAGTTCACTATGCAAGGAGCTTGGGCCGCGTAGGGACTTGCCACCCGTGATCAACCGTCTAACAGAAAGATTTACGATATCCCGGCCTGCATCACGGTACCTACAGCGCCCGATGCGGCTTGGGCATGCGGAGCGGATCTGGTCATCGGGACCGAGATCCATCCCATGCTTACCACAGTTGATGAGGAGGAATATATGAAGGAGGGGATACTGAAGGTTCAGAACGACCTTCAGCCCATAGACTTCGACGCCGATCGTTTTCGTCTAGCGATCGGTATGGAGAATGTTTGGGAAATGCTCTGATTAGGCACAATCCAAGTGCTTACATGAAGCTACTGGTATATATAATAACAGCGGTCATTCTCCTGCACACCTACCCCGACTACCCTGACTGCCCTGTTTTATGTAAGGAGTTCAGCCTGCGATGCTGCTGTCTAGTGTGTGCATACCTGGCTGTATATAGAGTGCTAATATCCTGAGGGCCGGAGTGGTTGCGAAAGTGAAGAATTTTCGCAGCAGAGCGAGGGGGATAGGTACCCGAATTGCCTATACATAGGCGGCCTTTTCGACGCAGTCTTCACTGTCACCTTCAGCACACTGTCAGAGCGCGAGAAATTCACAATGCGCGGAGCGTGGATTGCGTGGGGAGTTGCAGAAAATGATCAACCAGCCATTCGGAAAGCCAGGGATCCCCCCGGCCTCCAGACCAACACTACCCTACCCGGCGTAGCCTGGGCCTCCCAGGCTGATATAATGATCGGCGCCGAAAATAACCTCATGCTCACCACTGACACCAATGAGGAGGCCAAGATGGAAGTGGAGATATTCAAAGTGCGAGAGAGGCTTCGGCCCCGGGATTTCGACGCCGACAACATCCGCTAGCCATTGGCCGTGAACAGGTCCCGGCTTCTAACAACTTGAAGGGTTGAAAGGCAGTAGTCGAAAGCTCGAGGCGTTTTTCCAACAACTCAACCAGATGACACATGTATCCTATCGATGAACGGACGCGGGGGAACTTCGCTCTCGTCAGTGGCAAGATGGAGACCCGACGTAGTGCTTAATGATGGTAAAAGAGGAGGATGGAGTCACCTAATGTTGTACTGTGGGTGCAGTTCCCAGATAAAATAGACTTCTGTCCCACACCAAACGCCCGCTTTCGTGACAAATGATGCTGTCACGGTGTTCTTAGACCTTGACATTCAGGTACTCCTGTTCCCCCTAACATACTCCTCCAAGCTCATCAACTCAATCCCCCGCTGGTGATTCACCGTCCTCTCCATATCCCACGCCGTCCCCTTCCCAGCAGAAAACACACCCCGATATTTCGCCATCCCATCATCCGGCTTCCCCTCCAGCTCAACCTTCGAATCCTCCAAACTCAACACCCCCCTCTCGAACTCCACCCCATAAACCCTTTCCAGCACATCCGCCACCTCCCCATACGAAACCGTATCCCCCGCAACAAAAACCACCTCATCAACCGTCCCCTCCGGAACATACACCATCTCCGCCACCATCCGCCCAATATCTCCGGGCGCTGTTACCGTGACTCGATTTCCCCACCCCCCAAGCGCAGTGACCTTCCTCTGCTTGAGATCAACAACCCCAAACTCCGGGACATTCAACAAAAAGCTCATGAACAACCCCGTCGAAACAACCGTCCAGCTTGTCTTGCTCTGGGTGGCGAGTTTCTCTCGTACAAGTAACATCTCATCAAACAAGTCCTGTTGGCTGCCCTGCCCGATGGAAGGGTAATCGAGCCCGAACTGCCAGGGGAAGTACCGCGGTACGCCTGCCTGGAGGATGGCGTCGGTGACGCGGGTTTGGGTACCGGGGGGGAGACCGAAGCCAGCGCATTGGATGATGGTGTGGTAGTTTTTGAAGACGGCGGTGAGGGAGGGGAGAGGGGAGGAAACGAAGTCGCCTTCTTCGAGGGTTATGCCGAGGGAGGTGAGGCGGTTGTTCTCGGCTTTTATGGTGGGGTTGGGTGAGTTGAGGGTAGAGGCGCGGCGGAGCATGCCGATTTTGGCGTTGTCACGTTTGGGGTGCGAGAGGAGGGCTTCGAGGACGGCAGTGCCGAGCTCGCCGGCGCCGACGATGAGGATGGATGGAGGGGACATTTTCATTGAGGGGTGGATGCTTGGGAACGGGGACGTTGATGAATGTCAAACTAACAGGAAGACCGAGTGGTTTTGACCTTGTGGCCGGGCGATCGGCAGTGGTGACTAATGCTACGAACTACCAAGTCAGAGCCTTGGTATGCTGGGCGCAGATGATCTTCCGCGATGACAAATCCGTCCAACATCTCGGAAACAAGAACCCGATTTCTGGAGACAAAGTCCGGAAACTCCGGTAAATTGGAAAAGACCCAGATTTACCGCTAGAGCTGTGGTTTTCCCACAAGAAGCGAGGCTCACTTTCTCCTCGCGGTGGCGGCGCAGAGGAATACCGAACGAACTATGCAGAGATATCTTGACAATCTTGGGCATCCAACGCCTCCAACCATCAGTCAACGCAACTCAAACAAAACGTCAGGGATCTCCTCGTAAAACTTCATCCGCAAAGCTTCCCCATCCATCATCCCATGTACATAAGCCTCGCCCACAAACTCGTAGAAGACGCCGTCGTCCTTTTTCGGCTCCTCCGTGTATCTAGGGGTTTCGGCGACACCTCTCATTAAATCGCCTCTTCGGGGTGCCTTTTTCTCAGCTACGGGAGCTCCGCTAGCTCTAGTGGAGAAAAGGGAACCCCAAATAGAGCTGAGCCACGAACCCTTCGATGTGTCAGTGGCGGCGGCCCCGAGTCGTCTCATTTTGTATTCCCGCTCTTTCCCGCGCGCCACTGCCAATGCCTCCTTGATCTCGCGCTCGTATTCTACGCCCTTCCTCTCTTTCATCCGCCTATATCTCTCTTTCCGTTCCAGGATTGTCTCGAGATTGTAGACGCAGGACCGAAGAGCCTCGATGCGGTCATCCAAAAGCTCATCCTCGATAATCTTCTGCAGTGCCTCTTTGGTAGAACCCTTCTTGACCCGCCTGAGAATCACGGGCACGGTGCAGCCGTAGAGAATGCAAACTTTGTCGCCCTTTCGCACGTCGCGCGCCAGCCCGATGGTCTTTCGTCCTCGTGTGTCGGTGTCGAAAAGCCGACGCTCCCAAATGACGGACTGGACTCGACGGCAGAACTCGGCTACGATGGAGTTGCGCTCGTTGTTGATCAGGTCCGACGTGTTGACGCTTCCGCTGGCGATGCCACCTTTTTGGACCGACTCTTTGCATGCGGTGGAATCTGCAAATGTCTTGGTCAGTACTTCTATCTCGCTCCGGCGTCTCAAAAGGGGCCAAGCTTAGGCATACAGTAGTAGGGCGGATTTCTGTTGTCGCGACCGCGATCAGCAACCATGGTGCGCCAGAAATGATCCGGTGGGTCATGGTCGTAGTTCTCCCATCCGCCCAGGTTGAGCCACGACTTCGGGATGTTTCCACCCTGCGACGCGTCGAGCACCTTGTTCACCGTATCAAGCTCGAATCCGCGCACATACAAGCTGTAGTGGCCGCATTTCTGTCGTCTTCGGAAGCGGAGAGTGTCGAGATCGACGGGGTTCGTTTGCGCAGCGCTGTAGTTCCGGTGGCCGTCTTGCGGCTGCCCAACCAGCGGGTCCGCGTTGGAGCGCCCTGTCTTCCAGGTGATGATGCCGGGGTGCTGGTACATGCTGAACGGCGCCCGTGAGGAAAGTGCTACCCACCTTGGCAGAGGGTCAGCCTTTGCAGTGCTGGCAACCCCTGCGTCAGGAAAGTACCACTTGACTTCGTCCCATCCAGGCGGGTGCTTCCTCCAATTGTCGTGCGACGCGCCGAAATCTTTCCTGGAGCTCGTCTTCTCAACGTCCATCCAGTAATCCTTCAAGACCTTGCCGGTGTTTGGTTCCCAATCCGAGCTGTTGCTTCCATATGACAAACTACCAATCCCCGGCGAGCAAATATATTTTCTCTTCTGCTTGAAAGGATCTGCGCCCTTCCCAGACCACAACCAAACCACGTTCTCCCACCAACCCTCTGGCTCACTTTTCGCCCCCTCCCACCTGTTCTCATTCTCAATCTCGCTTTTCGACCAGCGCTTTCTCTCCTCTGCTTCTTCGCAACTCAACAGCCGAGCCACCGGGGTTGAACACCGGGGCGGCAATGGCTTTTCCTTCGGTATCAGCACCCGCCGCCTTGGCGCTCTTTCGACCGTCTTTTTGGCGAGCCAGACTGACCTTCCCGTCGGGGGCTCCAAGGCCCATGGCCGGCAGAGGATATCGAGCGCTTGTACGGGGTCCAGCTTATTCTTGCGCTCGATCGTGAAGTTGACAAAATCCCGGCAGACATCAGAATAGGTTCGGCCGTAGTCGACAACAAAGGGCTTCTCTTCGAGAAAGTGCTTCATCACCGACATGATCAGAAACGAATGGTCCCTCTCATCGAACGACGGCTTCGCAAATGGCGCCGCGTCACGCGCAATGGCCAACAGGGCGTAGACGGCATCCCGCGGCTCGCTCGCTTTGAAGATGTAGAGTGTCGACACCAAATACTCCAGACTCAAGAGACCCCGCCTGTCCAAAGGGTCGATGGTTCTCTCTCCAAGGATTTCCTTTCTGCGCATTTCGCGTATGTCCTGCAGATTCTCCGAGTCCCCTGGCGACGTCGTTCTTCGTGTGCGAAACACTTTCCCCGTCGCTTGCACCAGCAGACTCGCGCCCAGTTCAGAAACATAGTCGAACCAACCAGGGACGTGACGAAATTTCTCATCCTTTCGCATAATCTCAGACAGCCGGTGAGTCGCAGATTCCACTTCGACGAAGAGTTCGACCGCAACAGCAAAATCGTTCCACGAGATATTATCGGGGCCGCAGTACAGCGTGGCGCTCCTCGCAAGGGCAATTTCTTGAACCACCCATCTACGAGAGAACCACTCTCGTTGCATCAACCCCATTAGAGCCTCCCAACTGTCGGCGTACTTCTTATCCGAGCAGATATCGTCAAACTGCTTGAGCCGTATCACCTTCTCGCGGATGAAGTTGATCGCCATTTTGCTCGTTTCGTCGTCTTCGCCGAGCCAAATACACACTTCCTTGGCTCTGGTGTAGATCCTTGCCATCATCTGTACCTGGTGGTTGCGTTCGCCGTCGTCCTGCTGGTTGATGCAGACAGCGTCGATCCACAGCGTCCTCGTCTCGTTCGGTTTGCGAAGATACTTCAAAGCTAGCCCCAGATCCTTCTTTATTCTCTTTTTGTACGTTTTCCCGCCATGTTTGATCTGCAGAGCGAAGTCTTCTGGCCCAGTGCCCCAACACCATGACAGCGCTTCGTACTCGATCTCTTTATCGAACACTTCCTCAAAACGCTCCCTGAGGCCTTCCTTCTCGGCTTCCTCCTCCTCTTTGTTTTTGTTCTTCCGATACTCGTCCTTTTCATCGTCCGTCATTCCCTTCAGCTTTTTGTCTTCTTCCAGTTTCTTTTGCGCCTTTCCCCTCCGGATATCCCCTGCTTTCCTTGTTTTCTCTTTGTCACATCCAAGCGATAATTCTGTCTTGTCATTGGTACTGAGCCGACCTTTCCCGGCGCTGCCCCCTTGTGTCGCCCTTGGGTGACCTAGATCTGCCCTGGTGGGGATGTGAAACTCGTTGTCGTAGTCTGCCACGATGAGTTCACAGCAAATTTCGGGGCCGTGGGTTGTACCGCTCTGCAGCTGAAGGAGGCGAATCCGTTTGGTAGAGCTCGGCAGCTTTGTGTATGTGAATTCATCGAGATGCTTGAGCTCCTCACCGCCATAAAGCTGCAGTTCAGAACGCTGCGCCCGACTTTGGGATGGGCCAGTAGCTTCGGGGGTGATGTGGATCCAAAAGTCACGATCCCCCAATCTGATGGCCTGGGGTGCTGGGCCCTTCTTCGCTGCGGATTCCATGTTTAGGACTTCCTTAGCAGAAGGAAAGAGTGCAGTTGTGGGGAGGCAGAGAGGACGCACTGAGTTGTCCCCAGGATCTCAACCAGTCCTCCTTTTCACTCCATTTCTTCGTTTTTGCCCCAACATGGCGTTGTTCCCGTGGCCATTGAGTTTCTGGGGAATTTCGCTTCCGTCGGCCCTCTTCTGGACATTCCGACATGGTTGGGCATGAGCGAGGCTGTCGTCGAGTCCAGACCAGTCCTGTGCAGCTGAGACATGCAGATTCATGCAAGCCGACGACGGGCCGAAATTACTCACTGGCTAAAACTGACCCAGTGGCCAAAGTCTCTTCCAATTGTGTTGGCAACGATATGCGTCCGAAACTCGGGGCAGATCTCCCTAGTTCATCGGTTAGGCCCACAACAGCGCCACTCGGGCTCGGGTGCTGCACACCAATGCTCCCAAAGTGGGGATGCCGGTCCGTGAAGCTCGGCAGCAAAATATCATGTCACACGATCCCGGTCTACTTCGGCCCACACAGCGGCTACATTTCTTTATTGGAGGGCGCAGAAATGCCAACGAATATTTCGCACGCTAAGTATGTCTTCTACTCCATGTTATTCAAACCACCCGCGGGAGTTACCGCATCCCAAAATCGGATCGGGTTAGTTAATGGAGGCTACCGATAACCACCCTCTCCATCAAGTTCGCAAGCTTCATATCCATTATACCCACGCCCAAACCGGTAAATATATGCTTTTTGTGATGTCGTTTCCTCCACCTGGGGGCTCAGCTTCATAGACACGCGGTGGGTAGTGTAGTCGCCTGCGTCGAGCGTGTTGATCGATGCAGACACAAATACTCGCGGTCGTTCATATGTAAGATTCTGCCGAAGCTGTTTTCCGCTGATGTCTCTCTTCGCTTTGTTGGAGGTCGCACCAGTACTGCCCACCTCACTTCCAGAGAAGTCTGAGTCTCCAGGTTCACCCAGGTCGGTCAACATTTGCCTCCCTGCCTTCATGGCGTCATCTACCTCCGCTTGTGCCTGCATCTGTGCCTTCCCCGTTGCTTGCATCTGGGCTCGGAAGAATCGGGCGGCATATGAGAGGAAGCGTGGGTAGTTCATCCTGAGGCGTTCAGACATCACCCCCTCGGGCAGATCAAATATCCCGGACTCTTCCGCCGGGGCCTGCAGTGCTTCACCATCCCCGCTGAGTGCAATCCAGGGCTTCAACCCCACTTTGCCATCCGTCCGGGCTCGCTGGTCGCAAAATCCAAAGAAGACGAGGAACTGGGTCAAAAACGCCCCAGTTGAATCGTAAATCGTGCCGGTCAGCAACCCCGCGAACATGGGATGGCCTTCCGTCATGAACCTGTTCGTGCTCGAGTCCCAGTGTGTACTGTTCGGCGTCTCGTCAATGAGATCAGGGAGTGACGCTGTCAGCTTGTAATACCAGTCTTCTGTCGTAGTGACTTTGAACTGGAACGAGTCGTTGTACCGATGGCGGACTTTCACCAGATCTGCATACTGCAGCGTCTTGGGTATGCTCACCATGCGTGGCACAGGGTCCCAGCTGGAGGGATCGGTTATGCCGTGGTGCTGGTCGCCATGGAAGGTCGAGTCTGTGCGGTGACGAACAAAACCCCCCGGGGTCTTGACGAGGCGGATGACTACCGTGCTGAGCTCAGGGTCGTCGGCGTTTCGGCAGTGCAGGCGCATCAGGTAGTCACCCTGGCTTGTTTCTGTCTTGAGGCAGGCTTGGAACCCGACGCGCCGGTTGATCATCGTGAACGAGCGAGAATCGTACTCCAGCGGGTCATCGATATTCTCCAGGAAGCTGCAGGATGCAAACTGCGATGGGGCGCAAGCGAGAACACCGCTGTAGGGGAGACCCCTAGAGCCCGACTCCCCGGTCCAGGCGAAGAGCGACAGGTCTTCGGTAGCGAGGGCGACTGCTTCTTGCAAGCGGAGAAAGGCGTTTGCTCCCTCGCCGTAGATCAGGGGCATGTTGACGCCGAATATCCCCAGTAAGCAGTACGCCATGTCTTCCACCCTGGTTGTTTCCCGGCTTGCGGCCCAGCTCATGCGCTTTCCAACGGGGATGAGCGACAGCCTCTCGGGATCGAGAAGGGTCTCTGGGTCAATCTTGGTGATCCCCGAGAGGACAGTCTTCAGCGAGGACTTCATGCCTCTTCGTTCCCAGTTGCGGTCGTAGAAGTACAGATTCTTTGGTGCAATCAGCTCCTGCAGGGTCCACCCCCTTGTGAACCAGCGGCATGCAGGTAGAGCGGCGGCCAGCACCGGGTCACAAATTAGGCACCCGAAACGGCCTAAATCGGAGTTCCCTGCCCGTAGCGAGTGATGGAGGTCCGAGTCGCAGGCCCATCCGTCGAGGTCCTCAAGATGCACATAGCATTCCGCCGAGGCCTTGTACCAGGCAAACATGGAGTTGATGGCTTCGGATAGCTCGGCGCTGCTGCTCTTGTCGATGCAGCAGGTGTCGATCCAGACGTACCGGATCCCCCGCTCCGCGGCGACACGACATGTCTGCTCGATCTTGTGCCATCCTAGCTTCTTGCGCGCTAGCTCGGGACGCTGGATGTCGGTGAAGGAGATCTCACCAACGCTCCAGGTGTGCGATAAAATGGCATATCTGATGCCGGCGGGATTGATGACGTCCGTGAGCGTGTAGGTTTTGACGTCGAGCAGCCACATGGCTGAGACACGGAGTGCTTTGGCTTAGGTAAGAAGTTATTTTGAGGGATTTATTGTCCCCGCAACGTTGAGCCCCTGAGACGGATTAGCCTGCCGCCAAGTGGCTTTCTTCGTGTGCAAACGCACCTAGGGTATGTCTTTGATCACAGAAGGGGTTGATCAAAAGTGGCATGATAGCATGACCAACCAGAAGGTGTCCATCCATGAATTTGGTCTGCTTGCGAAGGCAGAACCATCGCGGGGCCCCGCGCCGCTACTGCAGGGAACTTGTGTTGCGGGGACGGCATTTCGTCGAGGCGCCAAGACATTCGTTCCGACACGACATCGAGCAGCGGGATGATGTGTAACTATCGGTCAAGGTTTTTCAACGTTGCACCCGACGTTTGTAGGTAACTTTCTTTGAGCGTTTTGAGACATGCCATGACGACACGCCGTTCAGAGGAGCAACGAGATGATTGCAGTGGCATTAACTCAAGAGTACTACAGCAATACCTCCCGCTATCTGAACAGAACTCTGATTAGAAATATAGTGGAAAATGAAGACAGTCACGATTCGGCGCCACGCTTATGTGTTTTTCTTCTTCGGCGTCCCTAATTGGAGTGGGTAAATTTATAGGGTTAAATATTGGCAGCACACTCAAGCCGCCGCACACTTCGCCTCCAACAAGGCCACTATCTCTGGACAGTTCTTCTCCCTGGCCTTATGCAATGCATTCTCCACAATCTCTCGCACCGCTCGGTGATCAGCGAACTTGTACCGCGGGAGCAAAGACTCCACGACCTTCAAATGCCCTCTCTCGGCCGCCTTAACCAAAGCAGCCGCCTCCGCCCCTCAGGTCCAACCCCTGGTAAATATCCAACGTACGCGTCCTTTTCCTCAACAAGAAACTCAACCATGGCGAGATTCCCGATTCTGGCCGCCCATGCGGTTGGCGTCCCCCACGAATCACCTTAGTTGTTATTGACTTTAGCCCCTGCTCGAACTAACTCCTGTGCCACGACTGTTTTCCCGTAGAGAATGGCAGCTCTTAGCGGCGTCCACCCATTCGTGTCTTTGCCGCCGATACCTATTTCTATGGGGATCTGGGACGCATGGTCGACGAAGATGTCGAGCTCCAATCCGAAGTGTACTGCGTCGATATTGCCGTACATCGCGGCATAGTGAAGGACCGTTTGCCCTTGATCAATGTCGTGCACGCTGATCCCATAATCTTTCAGCCGGCGGCATGCATCTTCGATCGGAAACAAGCCAACAGACATGATGGTGTGCCATATGTTGTGTCCGTTACCATCGCGTATCCCGTTGGCGGCTGGCCACTCGGCGTTGAGCAGCTCGAGGATCATTTCGTTGTTCTCGGGACCTCTTTCTACTGCATAATGTAGGGGGGTATGGTAGGACGAGTCGGCTTGCGTCGGATCGTATTTCCCCCATTTGAGGAGTGTTTTCACTGCCTTGAGGGTGCCGTCCCTCGCGGCATAGGTGAGCGCTGTTCGCTGGTGTTAGTCTGACTTGGCGTTGATTCCGAAACTTTGTTCGGCCCAAGTATCTGTTTTGACCTTTGCGAAACATTTCAAGGAGGAAACGCGCAGGAGCCACTCGAGGAGCCGGTGTGTGCTAGGTTCTGGCCTGCCAGCAAGGAGAGATATTTCGTTCCTCCCAGACCAAGTCACCAAGGCAGCGTCAAACTAGTCCATCCAATACTCCAAGCTTGATAAATCGGACAGCCCCTCACAGGCAGGTTGGACAGAGTGAATGAGGTTACACCCCGTAGCAGACCAGCCTTGCGGTCCTCTTGTTTCGTCCCAGAATATCTGGTCATTTGTGGACTCGGTCTCACCATGCAGCTGTCCCAAAGGTATGAAGTCCGGCTCATTTCCCGGCTCCTCGTACCACCTTAGGTCTTGTGCTAGAGAATTCGCCAAATTATCGATACCCCTGAATGCAAACTCCAGACATCCCCCTTTCTCTTTCACAGCTTCAACAGATAATGCATGCGCCCGTCGGTAAATCCACAGACGGGTTAGCTGGGCAAAAGATCCGCAGTGGGGGGCGGGCGTGGTAACGTACCTTTGAGCCATCTGTCCGGCCCACTGTGTGAGGTTCTCGGCCGTCCGTAAATCAACCTCTTGCATTCCACCACCATGCCGCAAGGAGTGCGTAGCAGCAACGGTAGCAAGAACGTTCAGCATCGTTTCCGTTGCCAGATCGCGGGTATTTTCGGAAAGTTCAGCATCGTAAGGGACTTTCATCGCAAGTTCCGAGCACACGCCTGACCCATTCCCAGGCATTCGACGGAGTCTGCTCGCGGAAAACTCGCTCGTCCCCTTCCCCAGGCCCAGGAACAGCTTCCTGAGGCCTAGGGACAAATTCCAACGCCAATTGGATGACATTGCATGCATATTTGACTATGACATCTTCCACACTTCGAAAGCCGAACCGAGAAATACTCAGGGCCCAGCGAAGCCGTTGAAGTTCATTTCTTGACGACTTGAGAGCGCCAGCGGCGACCGTCAATACAACTTCACTGCCTAGTTTGTCGGGGAAGAGTTTGACCATTTCCAACAGCTCGTTGGACTTTTCTTCGTTTCCTTGCAAAGATACGTCCAGTGCTTTTTCCAAGACCTGCTTGAACAACTGGGCGTTGGGAAGACTCCGGCACGAGTAAAACACGTGTGAGAAATGGGCTGCTTGCTTGGAGAAGTCCCTCCATTTTTCCTCGTCGTATTTGTAGAAACTGCCAATGGCCTTCACCAACAAGTCTTGAACAATGGCTGGCCCGGGGCTCATTTTGGTTTCCAGGGTGAGAATAGGCATGATACACGCCGCGGCATCCTGTTTGGTCCCAAGGCCATTGTTAGCGAAGACGTCGATTAATGCGCCGACGGCGTTGTTGCGAACAGTTGGGAGAGTAGCTGGGCCGTCTGTTGTAATAAGCGACTCCGTCTGTACCTAGTGCTGTGTGACTGGGCTGCCGGCGATTTCAAAGAGCCAACGGATGACGGCAATAAAAATGTCTTGTCCGACCAGTCGTGCGGGTTGTCCATTAGCGGGGACGGTGGTGACCAGCATATCTCGATGGTATCCCACTGACTCGGGAACAAGCCCCCAACCGAAGAATCGAGTAGGAGATCTTGAGACTGATATCCGGGACCGGGACCCGTAAAGCAGTGCCACGGGTGTCACGGTGTGCACCATACCAAGGGGCGTGCGGCCGTGTCGAGCAATATGCCCGACAAGGTGAACTTTTGAGGTGTCCAAAATACCCTTCCCCTCTTTCCATACCCGCAACCTCTCACCGCAACAAGCCCCTAGATTAGAATCGTCTTCGTTGCCAACAAACAGAATCCGATGAGAGCTGGGTGGTTTCCCAGGGTCAACCCCGTCAATGGCATGCAGTTGCGTATCAAACAACCACCACGTCGACAGTCCAATGATGGCTTCAATTTCGGCAACGCTGGCATTCCAGAAAGCAGAATCATCTGACTCGATGTTCTTGGTCAAAAGAAGTGGGATAGGGAACGTCCTGCCCGAGGGGCCGGCTCCAGGGGATATCCTCACAGAGCCACCTTCAAGCCACACTCGAATGGGGGTTTCCGAAGCCGGCCAGTCCGGGAGTAGCACCCCCGCGGCTTCCGCGATGGCTTGTGCAACATTGCGTGTGACTGAGCGACTAGCTACCAGGTGGTCTGGCCAACGTTGCTGAGGCGAAGGCAGGTCCAAAGTCGAATCCGCCAACTGGCTCAGACGACAACGTAACCACCACGCGGGATCGTGCGACTCTTGAAGTTCTGAACCCAGGTGCCCGTTTCTCTCTTCCTCCTGGTCCATCGACCCCATTCCCAAACTTCGTGATAGACACCAGGTCTCTTCCTGGGCCGCCAGCAGCTTGGATAAATCGTCCACCCCGTGGCGAAAAGCGCCTTCCCAATTTCTTCTCTGGCTGGTAGGCAGCTCTGTGGTTCTCTTCTCTCTTTTTGGCAGACACCAAGCCCGTCGGGGGTTCGTCGAGGTCGTCCGCGTCTTGCGCTTTAGAAGCTCAAAGGTCAGTTAGTCCAGCTCCCGGCTGGTAATATCTCTCAGAGAAGCCGACCCCTGCAATTTTCCGGCGAGATTCTTCTCTTTGCCCAGCCTGCCCCTCCTGAGGCCCGTGCGTATCACGGTCATGACTAGAATGCCACAGAGTTGCGTGATAGCCACGGAGGCGTGCGTACCCCGGAACCCCACGAACTGTGTAACTGTCAGCTTATATAAGCAATTGGAGCCATTCGCGGAAGTAGCCGGCTTGGCAATAGGGGACCCTGTAGGCCAGAGATTCTCTTCCACAGAACAAAAACAATACACAACAATCACCACAATTGGCCATGAGTGCTAGATTCTGACAGTAACGAATCCAGCAAAGGTTACTGCAACAGCGGTCGCGGCGTACCAGGGATCCTTCCCAGAGTCCTCTTTCCGCTGCGACGAGATGCATATGCGGAAATCAGCCTCATTGTTAGTATGGGTGTACGCAAAGGAACCATACGTCTGATCGCCGATTATCTGCCCACTGGGTTGGATCTAAACAACTCTGGACGGTTTTTTGCCACCGCTGACAGGTTGTCGGTGAAAGGTTTGCTCGGTCGTGCTCCGGCTGATGAGATAGGCGCAACTGAACATCCCCAGACAGAAGATGCTTGGGACTACTTGCATATCAACAGCGTGGACAAGGACGACGAGGAGAGCTACCTCATCTCCGGCCGCCACACCAGCACGGTTTATAAGCTCTCCGGCGTTGATGGCTCTGTGATCTGGCGTTTGGGCGGGCGCAACTCAACTTTCCCTCTGTCCGATGACGTTGCTTTCGCCTACCAGCACGACGCCCGCTTTCGCTCTCGGTCTGCTGATGGCTCCATCGAAACCATCTCCCTGTTTGACAATGCAGCTCTAACAAACGGCAAAAAAGTCCATCCCTCCTCATCCGCACGGATCTTCCAACTCAACCACACTTCCAACACCGCCACCGAGCTGCAGAAATTCCCCGCACCTGACGGTCTATCCGCTCAGTCCCAGAGAAAGGCTCATGTTCTGAAAACCGGCAACGTCTTTGTGAACTGGGGCCAGGCCGGGGCCGTCACCGAATTCCGCGCTAGCGACGCCGAGCCCATCATCCATGAGTACCTTGACTCGGGCTCGCTGGGGCCTGGTGTGCAAAGTTACCGCGGGTTTCGATATGAGTGGGAAGGGCGGCCGCGGGAGCGACCAGCCGTCGCGGCACTGCGCTCCGGAAGTGAGACGTCAGTGTACGTGTCATGGAACGTCGATACGGCAGCAGTGGCGTGGGAGTTCTTCGCGGTAACGGGGAGGGCTCATGGCGCCGCTTTTGAGGCGGGTGCCAGAACTCACAAGTTGGGGGCTGTCCGACGAGAGTCCTTCGAGACGGTACTGGTGGTTTCATCGGCTACGCTCCAGGCAATCGGCGAAAATGTTAGAGTGTTTGCCATTGCACTGGATACTAACGGAAGAGCCGTTGGCAGATCTGGCGGCGTTAGTTTCCGGGAGGAGATTCGCCCGGCGGGAAGAGTGCCGGCCAAACCCAGATATGGGTATTTGTAACCCGCCCATTTCCAACTCAGGCGTTCTCGCTCTTGAACAAGCACTGAATGCTTACAACTCCCCAACACTTTCCTTACTGATTTGTTCGCCGTTTCCATGTTTATTGCCGGGTGCTCTTTGCTTTCCAATACAACCCCTGCTGTCTTAGGATCCTGATCATTTTCCGGTGTGACGGGGGGATGATGATTTACCGCGCCTCGAAAACCCATGGTTGGGTGGATGCCGTTGGTATCATTGCTACGAGGCGCACAGGATCAGTTGCATGTCACGGAACGTCTTTTGACACACCCCACTGAGCATCCACGAACTTGGAGATTCATTCAACCATTGTATCTCAACTTCATTACTTATAGTGACGCGAGCCTCTGTAAGCACTTCCAGCCCTTATTCCCGGTCCTGCCCCTCGGAATACTCAACCTCAGAACTAGGCTCTTCAACTTCATCCACCTCGCTCCCGGAGTTCTTGTCGTCTTCTGTGACACCGTTTCCATCTTCTTCGCTCAGTTCACTATCGCGAATCCCTTGATTCTCCTCCCTCTTCCACGGAACCGGAGACCCCTCCGGCTTCACAGTCGCCAACTCATCCGGCTCAATGCCCACATAAATCGTCGTCCTCAACACCTTCAGTGGATCCTCGTCCCAAAAGGCCTCTGGCAGCGGCGGATGCTGCGAGATAGGAATAGGCAGCGCCACCATCTTCTTCGCCTTCCCGTCGTGCCCTTTGCAGGTCGAGTCTGGGCAGGGACCCGTTCCCGGCAAGGCCTTCCGTGGTCCCAAAATTCTGCACCGGTCTTCGAGACATCCTTGAGCCTTGGAACAGGTGTCGAGCTGCCACTCCTTGAAGCGGAAGTGGCCGCAGAGCCAGACCTCGATGAGGGCGTTGCACATTTCAAGGGAAGGTGGAGGCGATGTCGATCCCGGGAAACGAGAGATTGGCGCGTTGTTGTCGTGCAACGTCTGGAGATCGACAGGGGAGGGGGCTGATCCGATGACAATGGGATCCGATCGGGCCAAGGCGTGTCTGTGTCATTGACTGTGCTGGATCTCGCACCAGGCCTGGCCGTTCTTTTGGTCGAGGTTGTCATTACTACAACGCAACATGGGCTAGGCAGCAAAGCGTCACGTTGGGAGATTATCCTCGCCAGTGACGCCGTCGGGGACTGGCATATTGACCTGACACAGCGCTACCTTGCACAGGAATCATCAATTGTTCCGGCCGTTTCACCCGTACTACCTGCCCGCAATGCTGCACTTCGCTTGCCCGCCACAAGGGTCTGCGAGTCGTATTTGTTGGGAGACATCGTCAGACCGAAGGTCACTGCTCGTGATCACCTGGCACCTCTAATTCTCCAGGAATCATGACCCGCTCTGCACGTCTTGCCAGTCTCGGCCCCTGATTTGCGCTCCGATCGGGTGCTGCACCCGCGGATACCTGGTTGCAAACACCGTAATCTCACTGTTTGGAAACTGTATTCAGGGGGCGGTTGTGTAACCGATCTTCGATAACCTTGCTAGAAACGCATAGCGCGGCGTTAGGATCGCCAAGGATGCCTCATATAAACCCGGGGCACCACCCGACGTTGTTAAGCGAGCATGGCGGGCACTTGGTTGTTACTCTTGTTACTCGAGATTCAAATGCCGACATCAAGCAAAACTAACTCCCCATTGATACCCGTAACCCTGACACATGCGTATAGCTTTTCCTACAGCAATATTTCCCATCATGCTGTCAAGTTGAAAACACAAACTAACATCATGTTCCATCCATAACTGACCCAGCAACCCCCTTATCACCCCACCCCCTGCTCCCCTCACACCCCATTTCCTCCCCTCCCTCTATCACCAAACCCCCTCCTCCCTAAACCTCATAATCAAATCCACCCC
>Ga0247758_1000186_pt1 | contig 52636 bp, 59 predicted proteins | sample UWRJL156409C4_FD_180950 | JGI IMG/M metagenome (GOLD analysis project Ga0247758, IMG submission 180950) | Plant litter microbial communities from Arlington Agricultural Research Station in Wisconsin, United States - UWRJ-L156-409C-4 | ecosystem: Environmental > Terrestrial > Plant litter >...
GGATTGGAATTAAATTCGTGGAGTTGTGGGCAATTGAAATAGGAGAGTTGGGTGGCGAGGGTGAGTCATTCTGACAAATCCAGTGGTCTAAAACGGGGTTGGTCTAAAAGCTGATCACCTGACTTATGGAAATCCGGCATGCAAGTAATAAGAAACCGGATACCTTCCCGCTTGATGGACGTGCGGTCGACTGCTCCCCTTGGCCTTGGCTCTAGACGAATTGTTGTTGTCAAGGTGGTATAAGGTCCGGCTGCATCGTCTCGATATGAGGCCCACTCTTACAAGCCCCCTCTCGATCAGGTGCCTGATGCACGGAACGCATGCGGCGATAATGCTGTAAGATGCTCGGTTAGCATCCGCTGGGTGATTCCACGACCCTTGGTTGGTTCTCACGCCGTCTTTCTCCTGTCAAACGGGAGTGCCCGTAGCCACATCGTCATTGGTTACAGGCCATAATCATCGGAGGCGCTAATCCGGCCGCTGCGCTCGGTATGCCATGGAGAGCTTCCGAGTCGCATCACCCGGGACTTCACAACTCGTAAAGAGGCAAAGCCACCACCTGAATCGCAGGCATTGGGACGACTTTGGTATCACCAGGAATCGTCTGGTTCCTCTGGCGCCATATATCCTGAAGCAGTTGGGAAACTACCAGATGTCATGCGTCTCATCGCTTGTCGACGAAGCGAAGGTATCCCTTTGTTCGCGGTACTTCTGCAGAGTGTGCGACGGTTGATGTCTTGAGCATCTTAGTGGCCCGTGCCTCCAACGCACCCTTCGATGCACTTTCGGATCTGCTCCTCGCAAAAATTGAGTACCTCGTCGCTAATTCAGGCACTTGCGCGGCTGGGCAAGTACGCAGAGAGCAAACGAGGCGGCCCATTCCATTCCTGTCCGCACTGGTCTCGCACTGGTCTCGCACTGGTAGTGGTGGGATTAGTCTTGGACGTAGAGGTGATGGTTACTTCAAGATCCAGAACGTACCCCGGTTCTTCTCCATATTCACGCAATCCATTCGGGCAAGGTACCAAGAGGAGAGCGTCTCCCCCCCCTACCCCCCCAATGGATGATTAAGTCATAACCTTTTATCTAGCTTTGAATCACTAAACCAGCTTGGCCAAGAGGATGAAGACTACGATGTCTTGCTCAAATTTGTGGCTCGATACTAAGGACAATTACCAGTAACGACAGGGTGAGATTCGCTCAAACAAAGCTAGTAGCTATCCCAACTTCGCAACGTCTTCCATCGCAAACCAGAAGAGTTCTAGGCTACATACGCCCTAACAAACGTACGAAATTCCGCAAGCACGCTACCATTTTATTAGCCGTGGTGGAACGGATATGATGGGAGGCCAAGGTTAGAGGTGTACTTACACACCAATAGCCGCAGTCTCCAGAGCAGCACTGTTACATTTTTTTAGCATCAGTCACCTTTTTCCGGGCATAACAAGTCGAGCCAGCCAATTTCTGATGGGGACTTTGAGATGCAATGGGTAGTACTCACGCCAAAGGACTGGCAAGAAGCGGGAAGGCAAGCCTGAGGAGCAAGCGCCTCAGCGGCTTTCTCGGACTCTGCGGCCGGAGCAGCCATGGCGGCGCTGGCACTCAAAGCGGCCAGGATGTAGGCGAGCTTCATATTTGATCAATGATGTTGGTGAGAGGTATCTTCGGCTCGTTATTTTGCTGGTAGCTTGTCTGGATTTCGTACGGTCGTGTCAGGTCAGTCGTTTGTGACTTCTTTATACACATTTCAGCAGCCCGCCCAGAGCCCCAGAGTCGTCATGATCGTCAACGGTGAGGGCATAAGACGGCGCAAAGCATCACACCGATTAGAGTGCTTTTGATCAATGATGATGATGTGCGTAGAGAGAATCATTCCGGGGATTCCGCTTGTTCGAGTGTGATGGAGACGGAGGGTATGCGATATCCGCACCCGGCCCTCCTGCTGACGATTGCGCTGCCAATTTACTGTACGTAACGCCCTCATGGACTTGGTGTAGTTTCGAGCTTAATCTGGTGGTGAGTATCCAAGTCGCTCAAGCACTTCCCTAAGCGATGCGACGTCGGCGTAAGGGACACAACAACAATGACAACATCTCGAGATTGCATTGGCTGTCTAACACCCTAGTCCACAACTCTCATCGTCCATAAGCAATGTCTAGAATACGACAGCAGCGCTCGAAAGTTTGCCCGACGCGGCTGCGGGCCATGGGAGCAACCTCCAGCGAAGATGCTGCAAGTCGTCATCAATGTTCTGATAATTACAAGGGAACGGACACGGCACTTGGATCGACGTGCCTGAGCCACTTCAATTTCGATATAGTGTTTTCCCGCGGCCCCGCCGCTTGCCGATCTTGCCGCTACCCGGCCAAAAACCATCTAGCGGCGTTGCTCAGCATCCGCTCTCATCCAATCGCGAATTATATTGGCTGTATATAACCATTGAGGTAATTTGATGTCCATGGCACCCCATGTGGGGGAAGATCTTGGGGTGAGTTTTATATTTTCTTTCTCTTCAGTAGGATGGCATGTCGATCTAAGCAGGGCATCTGCTCATCACCATGGCTATCTTTTGTGTTGGATTGCTGCTATGCGCGCTCAGCAAGAATACGGGGCATACTCATCACCATACGCTGGTGCTATCTCTGGATAAAATGACATTGATGACATACGGGGTAATTAATACTCACTGCCTAGAACCCAGTATGCCACTCATGTCGCCCAGTCAGTCAGTAAATACGCATCCATGGTATCCTCCTACCAGACTTCGAGACCCAAAGACTTGTTGCCCCCGACACACCGCTTTTCTTGGGTTCTTCCTCTTTGTAGGTCATCGACGCTTACCACTTGCGAGGAAGGCGAGCCAAAAGACGGACCCAAGGAGCGAAGGCAACCTCAGCTGGCTTCGCCATGCGAGGAGAGCCACGAAGAACGGCGGACCCCGTCGGAAGCTGGTAAGTGTCATAGCCGCTCAGGAATCCGCTACCACCATAAAGCCCAGCATGTTGTGGCCCTTAACTTTACATGGTTAATAGGGGTCGCTTACCACCGCCACCGAGCGTGCCGCTAGCAAGGATAGCCAAACGTCTTATGAGATTTGTTGCCGCTTGCAAGAGTCGAAAAGGGTCGCTTGCCGCCGCCGCCGCTGCTGCCGGCCTTGAAATCGTTTCCACCACGCATGTGAGCGCGACCATCCGTGTCCTTGGCCATCCGAATACCATGCTCGTACCGCTGGCGGAGCTTGGAGACGATGGCGGAATACGGGATGGTGATGTTGGCGGGACGGTTGTCGGCCCTGAGAGCAACAAAGCGTTAGGATATATGAGGTCCACTCGGAAGCGGGAAAGAAAAAAACATACTCGTTGTGGAGCGGTCGGGTAAACTCGTCCGGGAGGCACTTTGCATCATCATCTTGTTTGACAAGGTCTGAAACCCAAAACTTGATCGCTCCGCCCGGGGTAGATAGCGACTCCCGTTGCACAACGGCCCTGACAGGCCCGTTGACCTTGGTGAAGACCGAGACGTGGGAGTGCTCAGTCAGACGTCGCACTTGTCTGTCGTCTGTCTCAAGTTGCATTGGGAGAGCAAGCTGGACCACAGTGATAGTGCGGAGAGTCGGACTTTGGGTAAAGTAATGGGCGCATTTGTCTAGGCCCATGTGCTCACGGGTAGTAGTGAAGACAAGGATTGAAGTCGACCCGGTGGAGAATACCGTTAGATGATCATGGTTATCATCGGGCCCTTCCCCTTGCCACATTATGCGTGCTAGCGGGCCAATGGGCGCGGAAAGGTGACTAATAGACTCAAGGCCAGTAGCTATAACGTGGTAGATGCTGAACTTGAGCTCCATTAACGCTTTCTGGGCAGACATGGTAGCGAGCTTTCCTGTTGACGAATCGAACACCTAAGGGAAAGGAAGTTAGATAGATGAATAAATAGACCTGACAAGGCGGTGGTGATCCTTGCAGTCGACAGTGAACTCAAAGTAGAAGCTGCTATGGTTTGAGGGCGCTGCAACCTGATAGCAGTGAAGGGCGGCGAGGACCTTGTCAAGTGGCTCGGGCTTGCCTGGGTCAAGGCTTGCCTGGGTCAAGGCTTGCCCAGAAGGGACGAGTGGGATATGCCTAATATTTATCCACCTTAGTCAGTCGCGTGCTTTGGTGTTTCGTTCGTGGCTACTCACCATGGCGGCTATCTGCGTCAAGATTTTTGATGTGTTTGGTATGAAAGAGCTCGGGTTTTGGTGGCTGGGTGTGAAGGTACGACAAAGGTTTTGATTTTTGTGCGATGAGGGAGAGGGAGAGCAAGTGTGGGGTATTGAAGGGTTTGCTCCAAGGATCCGTGAACATTCGCAGTGAAATTCTGGAGTATACGTTCTGTCAGTAGGTAGCCGTGATTGGAAAAAAAGATTAGGATGGAGCACGCAAACTTGAACCGTATCTGCGGCTTCACTCGCCACAAAGCACTACCTACAGAGAGCCGCCTTTGTAAGGTCCCTATAGTCTTCCTTCCCCTTCAGAAAGGTGCATTTTTAGATTACCCTGGTTTCAATCAGCGTCAGCCAAAAGAAGCCTCCCAGACCTACTTTTGCGCAAACAAAGCCATTCTATCCCACTTTCTTTGTCGACCGCAAGCCGCAGCTCGACATTCACCGACAGCAATAAGTTTGCTTGTCCAACACACAATCCCCTTTGTCACCCTTCCTTTCTGCGCGCAGGAGGCAGCAACTAGGTGTAAGGTGAGACTCAAGATGATCGGAGCGATGCTATGCGGGATCTTGGGTGACGAAAATAGGGGTGAACTTACAGAATTGAATGATGCGTACTTAGCTGTGAACTGTGTTTATGACAAGATAGGGTCCTGAGTCTCTGGGGTTTTAAGTTGGGTGACCGGCTTTTTGACCGACCCACTTTTTAACCACTCACTACCGAAGTATGCCCCACACCCCAGGCGCCCGCTAGACAAACTCAAACGTTCGACGCTGCAGCGTAAATACCCAGGGTTCCCCCTCAACTGCGCCGCTTTCTCTTTTTCCTGGCTTGGAGTCGAAAGCACATCTTGTCAGAATGTCGGTTCTTCCTGTCAGTTTTTTTGTGTCACCATCGAACCACAAGTGAGCACCGCCTAATACAACTAAAAAGACTACCGGAATTGCTGACAAAAATGTGCGTATCTCAGATTCTTTTGTTTTCATCATCTGCCAGGCCTCCTTCGGGAGTGCCCTAGCTGGGGGTCGAAAGGATACTCTTTTAGAATGTCGGTTCTTCCTGTTATGACTTTCGGGGTCGTCATTAAACCGCTGCACCACTTGGCCCGTTTCTCTTGGCAGCGGCCGACAAACTTTGAGCTTTTCTGGGGGCAAATAACCGTTCTGAGGGAAGGAACTGCGTGGGCGAGGGTTTGTGCTAGACACCGGGGGAAGGTGCCAGAGACTCCCTGTGGGGTTGGACATCCCGCGAGGGTGGGGTGCTGAGCATCGGTGGGAGAGGGATCTACCAAGGACGATGATGAGACAGAGAAGACCACCGCTACTTTACGTACGGCGTCAGGTTTGATGGAGTCCAAAATGGGCGTGAGAGTTCTGTCTGAGTTCTTATAATGGTGCACGTGTGGCGGCCAGTGGCTGCTGGTTGGATCAGCGCAGAGAAGTCGTAACGACGAACCAGGGACGAGGATGAGGCGGAGAAACTTTCATTGCTTTTGCGTACGACATCAACTTTGATGGAGACCAAGTTCGGTGGGCAGGATCTGTCTGTGTCCCGTCTCAGATATGGCAGGCTGTTAGGCCTGTCACTCGCCAAGTGGCGGAGTTTAGAGGTGTGCCGTGAGATCAGTCATCATGGATTTCCCTTCCGCTATTTTTCACACCTTTTTGGTTGCTGTCTTGCCCCCGAGCTGGAATCACTGTTGCCAGACCGGTTGAAAGGCCTCACGAGAACTGACATTAACAGGTCAAGTTAGATCACCGAGAACAAAGGCCTACTGTGGTACTGGCAAGGAAAAAGATGTCCACGTCGCTTTGTCTAGAAAGAAAGTCGCTGACCTTTAAGCTGCTGGACGCAGAACGCTTTGAAAACCAGCGTAATCCAGTATTTTGCAACGCAGAGTTCGCCACAAACTTTCATCTCCCATCAAACTAACAGAGGAGTTAGCTTTTCACGTCACTTGAATCAACATACATACCAAGCTTAGTCGAGGAGCAGGTCAACGACTGAAGCAAAGCCGGTTAGGTCACAAAACGCTTTCCATCCTGGGAGTGACTCGGTTCTGGGTGCAGTTAGGCGTGAGGCGCTCCCAAGGTCTTCCAGCAACATAGCTCAAGATTATAAGATCATGACGGCCGCTTGTGCCACGCGCAGTTTCATCCGCTTTCCATTATGGGGGAGGCTAGAAGTTTTCTCTGGTACCTCTCAAGCCAATCGTTCTTGCGAATTTCCTATACATCCAGTGTGCCTCATGGCGGCCGTGAGCGGAAAGGCCCAATGCCATCAATGCAGACCACTTCCCAAACAGCACACTTCTATCCAGCCTATACCACATACAATCCCACCACCAGGGCATCCCAACAGGCATCCATCAAGCCCGTCAGCACTTGTTATCCTTAAGGTGCGAGACTTAGAGGGCAGAGGCTAACTTAAGTCTCCAGTAGTCAGGTAAGTAACACGAAAAAGTAAAGGCGAAACTGTTCATTTTCAAGAATGGGGACTGATTTTGGCCATCTTCATATATGGGACCAATTCTAGGCCTACTCGGCTAGAGTTGAAGCAATCCAGCATGCTGTGGCGCAGCCCGCCGAAAATGGTAATTAGGGTGAGTAAAGGTGAGCCAGCCTGAGCAAATCCTGAGCCAGGGCGAGCTATGTCACGTGGGCAAGATCCGAAAAAGGAAATTCTGTGTACCCAGATTCGTCTCACATTACAAGGCTTATCTTCCGAGACGTGCCGTCTTGGGATCAATGAACTAGGATGAAATTCCTCGGCTCGCTTGCTGCGCCGTCGGAACTTGGCCTACATCCATGTATACAAAAGAGCCACCCATCAAGTCCACTTTTACCGTGAGAATGGTCTGGGCGGCCCCCCCCCTGGACTGCCGTCGTAAGTCAGCAATGACGCTGGGTCTATTTGTCTTCTACATTGGTCGCCTCAGCTCCACCAGGCCGCAATGAAGCTTTCACCATCCAACACGAGCACCCCGACTGCCGTTACGAGCGACTGCCCCAGCGCGACAAACACTGTGGGGATAACTCGGACGTGGCAGAGATAGCAACGGCGAATTGATCTCATGCTGTGGCCTCGCCCCATACCTTCGGACTGCAAAAAAGACACGATTGGCGCGGCTGTAGGTGGCGTCGACGGGATCATCCTCTTTCTAAGTACTGCCATATATTCTAGAAGACCAAGAAGCCCCGAAGGCGATAAATAGCACGGCTGTTGATATGCCATCATACCCTGCGATCGGCACTCTGCTGCTGGTATTACCTCGTCCCTGGGAAACTCCAGCTACCGCGCTGTCATGGTTGATGCCCCTTAGGATTATGTTCGGCCAGTTGGCACATACCACGCAGAGGTATGTGTACCTTATTGGAGCGGGTAGCTCCAATCATTACACGACTGAACCTGTCACTTCTACTTTGGGAAGCAAGCGCCCTCGCGGGTCGTGGCTGCTAGCAATCTGCCGTCGGCGATACTGGGCTACCTTAATGCAAGCAAATACAGGGGCGGCTGTCATCAAGTGACCGCGCCCACGCGAGTCCGCTCTACGGCCGTGGAAATGAAAGGGTAGGTCGGCATTGGGCTCCGGCTTCGAGAAGACTCCGGATCACCTCCTTGACGGCGCTTTTATCCAAGAAGGGGCGTGTCGATGCGCCTATCGGTACTTGCCGAGCCAAATGAAGCTTCTTGCCCCACCGAATAAGATTCGTACAATTCCCCAGATTCGCTCCGGATTTGGGGCAGCAATATATTAACCGGGCACGCTTGAGCAGCGGCAGTTTGTGTCTCGGCAAATTTGGCACGCCTCGTGCCCTGTCGGGACATTTTACCTCGACAAGCCAAAGAGTCGCCCCCTTTACCCAGAACGACCGCGGGGGGGTATATATGGGCCAGAACGGTTGCCAAGTGCGGACGTCGTGATGGCTTCCAGTCTTCTGCTCGTCGGTGGCTCTCGCTTCTTCCCGTTCTGACTCGCAGCGCCCAAGATCTCGCACACAGTCTCTACGAAGACCAGACGACAAACGTCGACGACGACAACTAGCAGAAACACAAAGATGAAGCTCACGGCTCTCGTTGCCGCCGCGGCGGTGCAGCTTGCTGCAGCACAGGAGCTGATGCGGTTCGGCTGCTCGCAGCTCGTCTTCGACCGCATCGACCCCCTGGTCAACCCGGGCTTCCTGCCGTCGCCCCATCTGCACCAGGTCATCGGTGGCAACTCGTTCAACGCCAGCATGACGCACGGCCAGCTCGACCCGGCCGCGGCGTCGACGTGCACCAGCTGCACGTACTCGGAGGACTTCTCCAACTACTGGACCGCCAACATCTACTTCAAGGCCCGCAATGGCTCCTTCAAGCGCGTGCCGCAGTTTGCCAACCTCGGCCTCAAGGTCCAGGGCGGCATGACGGTCTACTACATCCGCGGCTATACGTCCAGCGCCAAGGTTACGTCCTTCAAGCCCGGCTTCCGCATGCTGGTCGGCGATCCCAGCAACAGGGTGGCCGCCAAGGTGCCGTCCGGCAACTGCTACCGCTGCGAGCACAACATGCAACAGAGCCCCTTCGGCGGCGCACCCTGCACGGGTTCCGACACCAAGTCCTTCCCCAAGGCCCAATGCGACGGCGGCTGGCGCGTGACCGTCACCTTCCCGTCGTGCTGGGACGGAAAGAACCTGGACAGCCCCGACCACAAGTCTCACATCTCGTACCCGGCCACCGGCACCTTTGAGAGCGGCGGCGCCTGCCCCGCCTCGCACCCCGTCAAGGTCCCCCAAGTCATGTACGAGATCATGTTCGACACCCGTCAGTTCAACAATAAGGCCGACTGGCCCGTCAACACCAGCGAGCAGCCCTTCTACTGGAGCATGGGCGACAACACCGGCCATGGCATCCACGGTGACTACCTGTTCGGCTGGAAGGGAGATGCCCTCCAGAAGGCCATGGACACCAAGTGCGCCAACGACAACTGCAAGGCCCTCCAGAGGCAGGCTGACGCCAAGGCCATCGCCTGCACCAAGAGCCAGACGGCCCGCGAAGACATTGGCACTGATACATGTTCGTACCCCCTACCTCACCCCACCTAAATCTTTTTTTTTTCTTTTTCTTTTCAGAACTGACAACCCAACAGGGCTCAAGGAGCTTCCCGGCGCTTCGCAGATGATCGGCATGTAACTCAGCTCTGCCCCCCAGGCAGCTATTTACACAGGACATGTAACCGATTTGTTGTGAGACACATACATGTAGTGTGTTTTGTGTGCCTTGTTCATTCTCCCGGTGTTTCTGTTAGCTAGATAGTAGTTGAGTTTAGTACCCACATATCAATCTGTGCGATATTAGGGTTTTGTTGAGTGCCTCTCCCCTGAGATGAAGAGACTTAGATATCGCCAATCCCCTTTCCAGAACAATATTCTGCAATCAAAGTCCAGTGATGATACAATGCGATTTCCTAGCTGATTCCGCACGCATGTCCAAACAAAATTCGGAGTCCTCAGCGATAAATACAGTCATTCATACATCCAGCGTTCATTCCTACTTCCAACAAAACGAGAATCTCCCGCTCAGACCACCACCTCTTTGACCTTCTCCACAAACTCCACAGCCATGATCGAGGCTCCCTTGGTCTTCAACTCGCCGGCAATCCAATCCGTAGCCTTCTCAGCCAACATCTCCCACTCATCCTTCTTCCCAGCCATTTTGACCTCCAAGTACGCGAGAACCACCGCCGTGGCAGCCAAATCCGTGCCCGGCGAAAATACAAGTCCGAAACCGCGAGCTAGTGACTGGAGCTCTGCACCTAGCACCGCGACGTCAAATCCCAAGGCCGTCAGCAGCTCTCCATTACCCCAAGCCCAGGACCCCTCGAAGCTCTGTCGCGCGACAATGGCTTCGAGGGCGTCGGTAGGGAGTGCCGGGGCTGTTCCTTGCCACGAGCCAAGGCTCCCTTCTTTCTTGTCGCTGCGGGACGAATCCTCGCGCATCGCAACAGCATTTCTCGAGGATCGCTTCTTGGGCATGGCTGATGACTTTGCGAGAGGCTGCTGGTTTGCGGGCGCAGCAGCAGCTACCGGCGCCCCGAATACGGCGCGAGCCCGGCTCATAATGCCCGCCGGTCCGCCACCACTCTTGCGCCTATCGGCCACGGGCGGCGGAGGGGCTGAGTTAGAGCTACCACGACTACTGCTGCCAATAAAAAACCCAGGCGCAGGCCCAGGAGATGCGGAACTGTACGATTCGCCAGCATTATGATATGCAGAGTTGTAAGATGTGTATGCAGCCGGGCTACCATCTAAAAGAACAGTGTTAGCGGGGTCGACAATGGGGGAAGATAACTGAGATGAGAGAGTTTTTGTAGGGCCGCAAGAAGTGGATGTTGAGCAAACAGGGAGTGGAAGACGGGTCTCTCCCACAGGAGTAAATGAACAGGAATACTCACAAAGTGGAGGCGCGATGGAGGGTTGCGGAGCAGGGGGCGGCGGTGGTGCTGCAGACATACTGACGGCACAGAGACTGAACATTCCGCCCCCGGGCGCGCTTCTGGGCGCGCTTCCGCCGCGGTTGAACTCTGGAGCGATGCTCCGCTTCCTCTGGAATACGGATTTGGGGGCTGCAACTGCACCAAAAGAGTGAGATTCAACCACATCATACTCTTCATCATCAGCTTCCGCCCAGCCTTGGTCAGCAGAGGCATATGCTGGTGGCGCACCAGATCCAAGGGCCTCCCGGTCCTCGCAAATCTCCTTTTCCTTGAGACTCGTCGCCTGCTTACTATCCAACTTTTGCTTGCTCTTATCAACAGCAACAAAGCTGCACCACTTGCCGCCCACCTGGTACGTCGTACCCAGTCGGACAGCTTCGCGTTCAACCATGTCAGAGAATCGGCCCTGGAACTTGTCCTTCAGCAGCTTTGCCTTGGGTCCATTCCCGTCCTTTGCGTGATAGAGCCACCCACGTCCCTCCTCAAGCTCCTTGACAGCTTGGCGGGCTGCCAGCTGATGAATCGTCTCGCCCTTTTCAGCGAGGATTGTGACAGGAATCTCGAGCTCCAGGGGTCCTTGGGGTGACGTGCCACGGAGCATCACCGATTTGGGTGTCCTTTGGCAGGTTTCGGGCGACATGAGAAGGTAGACACTGGTGCGGTTGAATGGGAAGAGGGGAGGGATGGTGAAGGGCGTTTGCAGGAGCTTGGGCTCAGACACAGGCGGGACATGCGCGTATCTGCCGCCTGCTGTCTTGTCGAGGGATGCGTCGGGTATCTCAACGTCGGGGTTGGCGTTCGTATCAAACAGGGAGATCGTCTTCTTGGTTTCGGGCTTAGACTCGGGTTCCTGGTCCTGGACATCCAGAACCAAAGCATCCATGACTTTTTCAACAATCTCAAAGCCATCATCGGAGACGGGCGCCGGCTGTTTCTCGTACTTGATTTCGAGGGTGTAGTCCTTTACATGGGGTGTGAGGGACGCCTTCAGCATCCTCACCACCTTGCTATTCATGTTCTCATTGTCACCAACAGCCTGGGAGAAGCCATTTCCGGCACGAGCAACACCCTCGATCAAAGCATGGCTGACATCGCTGCCGATGCCCAGAGTAAAAACCCGGATTGCGCCCTTGCTCTCGCCGATGTACTTGTTGATCATGGTGAACAATCTCTCCTGATCCCAAATCTCGCCATCGGTCAGGAGGAACACCTCAAGATCCATGTCTTTGAAGCGTCTCTTGAAGATGTCCTCGAGAGGCTGGTACATCTCGGTGCCACCAAAATTAGAAGTAAACGTGTCGACATAGCTCGACGCTTCTTTCAAACTGGAGGCGTCGTACGACCGAGACCCATTCTTGAAAAGCAACTCGTATCGGGACCCAAAGGAGCAGATGTTGAACTTGACGCCGACCGGTAGGGATTTCAAGAACACTTGAAGAGCTGTCTTCATATTCGGGATCTTGTTGCCAGAGCACATGGATCCGGAACGGTCGCAGAGGAAGACAATCTCGGGGCGCGACGAAGGGAGATTGAATTTGGGCACAAGCGTCGCCATCATAGCTCGGTGGTTGGGAATAGTCGGGTGGGTCTCGAGCACGGCGACGGGGTTTGCTGTGTTTGTCGCCACAACGTGCAGCACAAAGTCTGCACCGAGCTCGGCGGTGTTCAAGGAGAGGGTGGCCGATGCCTTCTGCAATGACATGTCGGCGCTGCTGGCAGCACCAGCTGAGGTGTTGCCGATCGTCACCGAGATTGGATGAGACGGAGACTGGACACTCTTGATGTTGGATCCGTCGGACACCTCGGCATCGACAATGATACTGATGCCCCCTGCGGAGCCAACATTGCTCGCGCGGAGCATCTCGCCCGGGTAGCTACCATATCGCGGGGCGATGCTTGTGGGAATGGTGAAGCGGATGCCATCGGCTTCGGCGTCATGCTTCAGCTCGCCAAGGTACGTGATGTCGACCTTGATTTCGGCTCCTGGCGGCACGTTGCCAATAGTTGTGGTGAAAACGTCGCTAGCATCGGGCAGCTGCTCAAAAAGCCCCGCCGTTTCGCCCCGTGCAACGGCGGCCTCGTACGTCTTCCGCGCCTGCGCGCGCTCCTTGACAATGCCCTTGATGACACGGTCCCGGTTGATGGTGCATGTGAATCCGACGACCGATACGCCGTCGTACAGGGGAAATGTGTATCTCAACTCGGGGATGTTCTTGTCGCCCGACGGGTTGGCGAAAGTCTGTGTAAGTGTCGTGCGGCTGGTTGATGAGACGATGCGGGCGTGTACTGAGAGTGACACCTGTGGGAGATATTTCCGTTCAGGCGCCTGATACCATGTTGTTACCGTCGACGGAACGAGGTAGTAGAGCCCGCAGATGTGGTTGTGCGCCATCTTGATGGTTGGCTGTCAGTGGTCACTGGTATGGGGCGGGTGTAGGCTTCTGGTGGGAAATAAGGTCGCTCGCTGGTGCTTGCAAAGCTTTGGTGCAAGGGGGGTTCGAATGCAGCTGTTGTGGGTGCCGTCGTGTTGCTGGTTGGGGAAGGTGGGGTGAAGATGATGGGAATATATTTTGCCACCAAGACGGGGAGGACAACAGGTAATATAGCCATATTATGAAGCCGAAGCCTTCACTGTGGGATGACATCGCGACCGTCTTTCTGGCAGCACAAAGGCAGCGGCTGCCTCCCAGGCTGCCGTGGCGGCGTGATACACCACTCAATGGCCAATCACGTCGTGCGAATCCCGGTGAGCACGGTCCTCCAAGAGACTGCTCAAATGTGCAAAGCAGCTCCAAGTGCCAAGTGCGGGGGAGCAAAGGCAGTGCTGTGACACATTCGGCATAGCGGTCAAACGGTCCTTGTCGTGGCGCATTCTGCAATTACACTCAGCGTTGCCCTATTGGCTCAACGGGATAGCTTCAAGAGTCCTCAGGGGATGATTGTCTTAGTCCAGCGCCAAGGTTGATTTCAAGCTGCCTGCACACAAACTGAAACTCTTTGCAGTTTACAGGCAGATGAGGACAAGTTTTGTGCAAACATCATGGAATCTTGTCCTTGCCGACTGTGTCATCAAGTCGGGCCAGGCTGCGGTTTCCCGCGTCTCTGTGTAACCATTGGCACTGACAATCGAATGATAGGTAATTAAGCGAGTTCCATTCCACACCACCTAGGTTGCATTTATGTTGCTTCGCAACCTAATAACTGGAAATGCGTCCGGGTTTAAAACACAATTCTATGATACATGCTGACCGTCAAAAATTCAAAACACAACGTTGACTTCAGCTACGAAGACTTCGCTCCAAAATTCCATGAGCTTCCATGTTGCACGCGGCGTGAGTACATGTAATGACTATACTCGTCGACATAAGTCGGTGACCTGACATCACTAGTATCCCAAGAACTGATCAAACCGAGCAGATATCCCTTCTAAAATAGAGAGAAGAGATAGTTGGGACACCATGACCAATTCAACCCGCGACCCCTAACTACCTAAGTACATACATGTATGATTACACGAAGGCAGACTGGAAGGCACTAAACTTACCAAATATTTCAGGCAAAGGTGCCCGAAGACGAGAAGACAGTTCTGAAGGATATTGTCGCCCGCTGTCAGGACATGGACTTGTCTTTATGCCGCATTGAGGTCGCTCGCCAAATCCGTCACTGCTCAACTGCCAAACCTGCATTCAAAATGAGGGCACCACATGGGTAATGGGGACAGTTTTCTGTATATAGCTACTCATTCTTGTACTGTACCATCATATCTAATACATATGTACACATATATATCACAGAATATACGTCTCCCGCATACGCTTATGGCTTGTGCATCCGCAAAGTATTCAAAAAGTAATCCTCCAGTGGCAGCAAGTTGAGCAAGACACCGTTGAGGTTCCACGCCAAAAGGCACGCAATCGCGCCAGCTACAGCATCCAGAATGAAGTGGTTCGCAGTTGCCACAATTGCAGTGAGAATCACAGCCGGGTAGATCATGCCCGTGCAAACAATGGCAATGCGCCGCCATCCAAGCCACCCGCTCTTCCTCAGGGGCACTGCCGCGATTGTGAGGCCAATCAGGAACGAGTAGCCGAAGTGCAGCGACGGCATAGCGGCTACGAGAAACGAAAAGTAACTTGTAAGCACAGGGTAGTCGGACCCAGGGGCCGGGATGGTGAATAAGATCTGGACTCACCGTATTGGTTGCAAAAACGATTCGTTGTCCACACGCTACTATCTCCATCCACGCCATGAACAGTATCGACGAAGCCGTAGCTCTTGGCCTCGACCGCATGCTCACCGGTATAGCTATCCGCACTCAGGAGCCGAGGGGGCATGCAAGGCCAGAAGGTGAAGACGATGAACGCGAGTAGGTTGCACATCGCCATCGTCCTCCGCCGGCGCTCGAAGACATCGGGGCCGAATGGTCCGATCAGCGTCCTCCAGTTCCTCAACGATTCCGACCCGCCAGTGGACTGTTCAAAGAGCTTCCGCTTGGGCCGCGTTGTGGTGGTGTAGAACAGCACAATGAGGAATAAAATAGTCCCGGGGATGTGGATGAAGGAGTACGCCTTGTTCGTCCACCTCATCAGGATGGGGTGGCCAAGGAACCATTGCTGGATGTCGCCCTCGATGAAGATGCCGAGGGACTGCTCCAGATGGATAACTTTGAGCGCGTGCTCGCGCGCCATGTCTACTGTCGATGTCAGGAGCGTGACGGCCGTGAAGGCACGGCCCAGTTGGTACACCTGCGGGACACGAATTAGCGAATGCAACCAGCAAGGGGGTAACTCGGACAAGAACAGTTTCGTACCCAGTAGATCAGGGCCCAGTACCAGACCTCGACCAGGAAAGGATACCGCTTGAGGACCCTGCTGAGAAACCGGTCCTTGTGAACCTCGGTGTTCGGACTCGTAATTTCACATTGCCATTTCCAGAACCGCAGCGTACGTTTTCGTCGGAGCGAGGGGCCTGAACCGGAACCAGCCTTTCCGTCGTCGACATCGTGCCAGATGGTCGAGGTACTGGCCGAACTGCTTCGCGACCTATTCAACTCCTTTTCCCTTGGGTCATCGAGATCGTACTCCTCATGCGGGGCATGGTTGTCTTTGAGGGCGTATTCGATGTCTTGCCACGGGTCCGGTCGATGTGAGCTTGTCGAGGGCGAAGTTGCGCGTGACTTGTCCCGATTGAGAAGAGTTCCGCCTGCCAGCAGGCTCACAATTATGAGCGGCTCAACCACTGCGCCAACTGCCATGGTAGCTGTAGCTGAAGAAGCTTGCGTAAAAAACCGCGAATAGGGGGTAGCTTCAGACAAAAGACCGGAAAACACGGTGGGACTCGGCAAAGACAGGACGAGGCCGGCCGGTCAGGGCCCTCGAGATAAAAAGGAGACTCCCCCATCTCATCTTTTCCCCTACGGAAACCTGCAAGGTTTTCGCCGAGGCATTACGGCACTTTCAGGCGCCGCGGATCCCACCTTTGCTGTCATGTTGCGCAGCAAGAGGCAGGGAGAGTCCTTGATACACCGTCTTGGGTATCCACAGGCCAAGAAAGCGAGTCAAGGACCATTATGCTGCAACCGGCACGGTCCTTGAAAGGGGAATGGAAGCAGCGGCGCCTTTTGCTAAAGACATGGAGCGAGATAGAAGGCGCAGAGTGTCCTTGATGGCCTGTTGGCTTGCCAGCACTTCGTTCTCGGTGGGCAAGCGTCGCGGTTAGGGTTTGCATCTCTGCCACTCAGGGGCTGGGCCTCGGCCAAGCAGGAGAGAGCACCTCCTGCGCTGCAGCACAACTGGCGTAAACACATTCCCATTTTACCAACTGGCTCCCCCGGATGCCCGGTGCAGGCCAACTAGGGAAGCATGTTCTGAAACAGCCGGCCAAGGCGCTGCGGGAATCTGCAAACGCTCGGGTAGATCGGAAGCGCTAGTAGTGGGAGCGCGACAGTATGACGACACAATGGAAGCTAGTCTGGCTCCCGTCGGTTGGCAAAGTGGAACTGCATAAAAAGCTAGAAACGTTCTTGGGCCAGTCCAGAGACCCGAGCCGGATCTATGGTGATCCCGAAGAGGGAGGGTCTCTGGTATCCATAGCCTTATGTGTTTTCCTCTACTATTCCCACCAACTTGATACACTGGCAGCATCCGATACCAAGGAAGGGGATCCCTCGAGGAAGTGCCTGGGGTTCGAGCCGAGTTCTAGTGGAGCGACACTTGCTCAAAACGAAAGCCCTCTTTCTTCAGTGCTTCGCCGTTCATGAAACCGTGAACATAGCAACTGCCGACCAGCTGGTAGCACCCAGGGTACTCGTCGCTCTTACGAAGGAGCAAAGGCGGCCGGCATCCCTTCACAACCCATATCTGATCTCCGGCCCGAAAGCAAGAAGGGAGGCCCCCAAAGTATCCCCGCGCTGTCCTCGCCGGCTTTTTGCGTTGCGAAATCGCCGAATAAGCAACGTTGCTTATATACTCTCCAACGAGTTGACTCATCTCGTCTCTTCCGACACTATAGCGTTTATCCATCTGCATGAAGACCCATTCAAGTCTTTTGATCCGGGGTACGCCCTCCCTCTCAGAAGCCATCCAAGCGGCCAGAAAGAACCCCTTTGCAATGACTTCATGCGTTCGCATCGTTATTCGAAGCCCCGAGATTATCGCCTCGCACGCCACGTCCAATAGATGCTCGCCATTGAAATATTTGACGTTGTCGTGCCCGCAAAGTAGTACTCTCAGCGCTTTGGAGATGTATTCCACGGCTGCCAGGCCTAAATCCGGGGACGTCAAGGACTTTTCGTCCAGGTCTGACCTAAAAGGCTCCTCCTCGATGGTGTCAATGAGCGCGCCTTGAACCATAAGAAAACCGGTAAATCTTGGGCTTGTTTCGAGGGGTATCACTCTAGCATGGAATGTCAGATTCCCCGTTGCTTCGTCACCCATAAACACGACTGTGCGATCCATCATTTCGAGCGGTGACTGAGATCTTCCAAAGTCCTGAACCCAAGAGGGTACTCGTTGGTCCTTCTGCTGCCAGAGACCTGCCCGAGCCAGCATTTCTTGGCCGTACTCGTTTTGGACCAGAAATCTCCCGACGTGGGTGACAACCTCGTCCAGCGGCATCTCGTAGCTGAGGCCGAGTTTCCCATCGCCCGCTGAGACATCAGCAGCGATGCTTAAAATGGCGTAGTAGCGGTCCTTTGCCACAGTGGCGTCGGCGATGCTGAAGTGATGCAGGACGTCAATCAGCCGGCACCGCTGAAACTTTTCCCACAGATGACCCGTCGGGAGAGTGTGTGCGAGAAAGTGTCTTCCTTCCTCGTTGGCCTGAAAGCTACGAATCTGACGCACCGCTCCCATGCACATGAAAGCTAAGCGGCCGCGAATGCTTTCGGCAGCCATAGTTGAAGGCGGGAGCTGCCAGCTGCAATAGGTCCATGTTGAAGCGAATAAATCCTGCCACTTGACCTGGACTGTTCCGCAAAAGAGGGTAGGTTCTTTAGCCAGAACGAATTCCTGTACGACCCAGATGCGAGTGAACCAGGGGCGGGAGAAGAATTCTGCGACTGAACTCCATTTCGGGCTATCGTCAGGCGGCAGCTCTTCGTCCGTGACCGTCTGGTCGGGAAGATCCACGCCGATATACATTGCTGCTGTTTGGGGGGACAATATGCCGCCGTCTAGGTCGGATATCGCGCCGGACCAGATGTGTTTTCTCCAGAATCGACCGAGGAGGTCCAGGGCCAGGGCACTATCGGCGCTGTCTTCGCCAAGATCGATCAGAACGCGATTCGCGGTGCTATAGATATCGGCCATCAAACTAATCTGGCAACCTTTCTCCTCGATGTCGTCTTGGTTGATGCAAATCGCATCCGCCCAGAGGACACAGCTCTCGGCCGCTGACCGGAGCCTGCGAAGAAAAGAAGAGAGCGACTCGGTGATGGCCAAGGCGGCCCCATTGATGTGAATGCTGCTTGATTTCGAGCCAGTCCCCCAGACATAAGACAGCGCATCGAAATCAGCTGTTGCGACCCCATCTTGGGCCAGTTCTCTTTTTTCCACACTGGCCAAGAGCGGCATCGCGCCGTGCCCGGGGAGGAGGCGGAGAACTCGTATCTCGCGGCCACGCAAGGCCTCATAGGTAAACGAGTGCTCGCCCATGACGAAGTTATGTGGGACGCAAGACTCGCAAGCTGAAAAGGCGCCGCTGAAAATCCCTAGTTGCGAGGAGAAATGAGCACTGGAACTGGTTTAAAATACCGTAGCTTGGTAGGTAGCATCGTCCTACCTTAGCGCATGGGTCTGAAAAACGGCACCGGAGCCTCTAGCCAATGAAAAAGAGGCGAGACACAGCCCAGCTGAGCCTTCGTTAGGCGTGCTTTCCTTCCTCAACTCCACAACCACAACGGACAAAAGCCTAGGCCAATATTAAAAAAACGGCAAAAGGATCTCCAGGAACAAGAAACTGGCACTTCGCTATAGAATTCCTATAAGCGAAGTAACAACCAAGGCCAGTTAGAACAAGTGAATTGAGAATATTAGTACCGCGTACTTATCACCAGCTGCGACGTGCTTTGAAGTAATTGGGCGGAGTTAGGACTCGGACTTAGTTCTACGGGAAACGAACCAAAAGTAGGGTGCGTTCTTTTACCGCTCAACTCCTATTCAGAGGGAGCAGGCAAGCGGTAGAGATTCCAGATGTAGGCTGACCTAATAATCCTGCGTGGCGGCCGGAGGCGAAGAGCCTCAAAGCTTGACTGAAATGCTACCCTGCTTGGCGGAGGCGGTCAGAACAATAAGGTAGATAGCCCAGTAAGCCGTCTGACACAGCACCCACGAGGCATGGATGTTGGGTGGCGTTGGTTCCCTGCGAATTTGAAATTTGAGAAAGGTCCGCAACATGGAAAATACATTCGCCGATAACGACGGCATAGAATTCGGAGGGGTGAACCGTTTAGATGAACCGATTACTGGTATCAACCTGGCCCAAAAAGTTGTTGGGCGGATGACAGCTCATGACAATAGCCTGGGGCGAAACTCCCTAATGCTTGGCAAGCAATCTGGAAATGTTGCGACACTGCAAAATCTCACTGCCACCTGGGACTGACGGAAGCTTCTCATAGGCTTACAAAGGACAGTGCAGTCAGTGTGTGGGCGACGCAGAGCAAGCAAAGTGGGTCCAAGGGGGCTGAGTGCGACACTCCATGTGCACCCAAAAGTGCGTTGGCCATGGAGGGTATTGGCCAGGACGGCGGCGCACAGCTCCCAGCTCCGTCATGAGTGCCGAGGACGACCGCAAAAGAGCATCGTATTGAGCGGTGTATCCCTGGAAGCTGCCCAATCTCCCAAATACTCAAACGGCCAAACCGCGGCTTGAAAAGCGGATCTTGTGCAACCAGAGAGCGCGGGTGTGCGAGATCCGCGATTTGGAGGCTTGGGACCACTCACAGCGCGATTGTCAATGTGTCCGGTGAGAAGGTGCGTGCCGTCCGCAGGCACAGCCTCAGCGCACGTTTGGTGCTGACTGGCCATCCTACGACAACCCCACACCTAGCGCTTCGCCCATCGCCGTCCAGCTGCGGGTAAACTGCATTTCGGACGCCACATCGTCCCCATTGGGACAGCCTCCGGGTGGCTTCCAGAACGCGCCTCACAATTCCCCGTGTGTGCATAATGTGTTGCAACGGCCAGCCATCGGCCATAAGCAGCTGCGAAAGCGCCAATGTCTGGAGGTCCGTGGAGTGTGGTGCCGTGATATATAACGTCCGCCGAGCCCTCAGCCCTACAAAATGTGGGAGGCCTTCGCTGTGAGTTGGACTGTGAACCTGAGTCTCGAGATCTTCAACGCCGAGGAACCCAGAGCACGTTGCTCTAGTCGGAACTTTCATCCCCAAATCTTTCTTCTTCCGATGGGCCGCCACGAGTTTTCCAAGGTCCCAACGTGCCCAATCGAGAGTGATATGGTTCCAGCAATGGACACCCGGCGCCGTCGTCCGTTTTCTCGGTTCGAGCTATGCCTCCTGGTCCCCTTAACCGTGTTCGCCGCGGCGCTTGCCGTCTTCACTGTTGTCTACATTGTCCAACACCACGGCGTCATCAAGCCAGCCGCTATTGCTGCGCTATGTTGCACAAGCTTCCTACTCCTCGGCGTTGGCTATGTCGTATCCCGCAGACTCCAACGGCCGGATTGGAACAGGGACCTTGAATCGGGATCCATTGAAAAATGGCAAATATCGGCACCCGTCTCCGTTTCACACCGCGGGACACAGCAAACGACTTTCGATTCGAAGGGGTTCTATGCTGTCATCCCAGACAGTCGACCAAGCTCACCGGGGGCGTCCACCCTCTCGAGAAAAGTTCGCCTGGCAGTGAAGAAGACATTCAGCTCAAGCGTTCTGTCCCGAAGCTCACTCGAGGGTTCAGGACCGGCAACGGCCCAAAGGGATCGAGATTCCCTCATTGGCAAAACTCCCGATGGAGATGATCGATGCAGCACAGACGAGTCCGAGGATGAGTCCGGCGAGGGGCTCTGGACGTCGGTCTTTGAATTAGCAGGCGACGCCAGACTTGAACAGTTGCGGCGAGCAAACCTCAAGCGGCTGTCGAGAGAATCGAGACAATCCAGATACGAAATGAGTGGATGGGATGGTTCAGCCGATAAGCCCCAGGAGCCTGCAGCTGTCAGGATAGTGGTGACAAGGCCAGAGCCAATAGCCTCCCGCGACCGCCGGGAATCTTGGTCCGATGTGAAGAGTCTGCGGGAAGTCTCTCTCCTTTTCGATCCTCTCCGGGCCAACCCAGTTCGACTTAACAGAGACCCGAGCATTCGGCAAACAAAAAGCGCCCATGATCTTCCATCACTCTTGCAGAACGCGCCCGCGACACCAGCCCTTCGGAGACCGAGATCTGTCGAACCCGGTCGTGAGCGCTCCCAGCTCGAACTCGATCAATCAAATACCCAAAAACACCACAAAAACAGTCGGCTGTTGCCAGTGGCTCCATCCTTGCCAGCATCGCAGGTCAGAACAGGATACCACAGAGCTCCGGCGGGCAGAACACCCCGCGGCCTCCGAAAGCTGCCAAACCCGAGCGAGCACGACCTGCGGGAGGTTTTCAGAAGCGGAGATGGAGTTTCTAGATGACAGGAGGCGGCGATGGAAGGAAGGAAATAATGAATGACACCCTAGGTCAGGCACTGCGCCGAGGCATGAAGTCTGGGATGACTGAAACGATTTTATGACTGAAAGACAATGAGTTTGAAACGAGCTAGAATGTATGAGGGCTATTCAGCACCTTGTTTTGTGTATATGGGTACCTACACCCTCAACTTACTTAGAAAATAATTCTGTAATAGGACTTGAAAGCCTACCTCCAGGAACCGTGTCTGGTGAGTCTGTCGAGCGCTGCTGCCGTGGAGCTGGGTAGACTACCTTACCCTAGTTCAGTGCGGGCAGGGGGCTGATCCTTCTGTCTTCCGAAAGTGGAAGGAGCAGACGAGAATACGCAGATTCAAAGAGTCACACTACCAACATCGTACCTACTGATCAGACTGTTTAGCCACGTCATGACCGAATCCTACTACTCCCAAACTTGCACGCTTCATGAAACTGGTGTTCCATGGGAGCATTCCAGGTGAAAGCGTGAAATCCTTATTTAAGTGTGGCCTTCACCTTTGACCCTATCAATTTCTTCAGTGTGGCAATTCGTACCCAATAATATCCCATTATTTCGTCACGAAGCCCGCCGAGCGACACCCCGGAATTCAGAATTGAGCAATTGAGAGCCTATCTTCAAAGGTGCAATCATCACAAACATGGCCACCTCGTACCGAATCCGTGATGCCACGCCAGAGGATGCTGTGGCCATAACTCGCGTCACCACCGACGCATTCGAAGCGGCTGGGAACAAAGTCGGGTTGAGGCAGTTTCTAGAGCATCTCCGAACGAAAACCACCAAGCAAGATGTTTTTGACTGGCGCGTGAAGTTGATACGCCCCGCTCTTGATCGGGCGAAATTCCCCGACCGTTTCCATGTGTTGGTGGTTTGTGACGGGGAAGATGGGGAGGAAGTTGCGGGCTGTGCACAATGGGTAAATGGATGATTTAATTGCGTTGCTGAGAGATCATGACCGGTCAAGATGTCTCAAGGAACAAAACAACAGAGAAGAGACGCATCAACACCCACCCGCTGTTCTTCTCAAAGCAGGAGTATTGACTGACAACTGCTCTTAGCAAGCCCCGGCCATTGTGGACGGCAGGATTGATGAGTTCAGCGGCAAAACCAAGACCCCTGAGAAGAAGCTGCAAGCTGCCGCTGAGCGTACCGGAGGTTTCCCACCGGGCATGAACTTGGTCGTTATGGAGGAGTTCATAAGAGGGGCGGATAAGTTCATCCATGATACGCTCGGGGAAGCCGGAGATAAGAACATGTGGAGTGAGTTTGATCTCATCATTGAACACCCCATCTTTCTCCCGTCCTCAATTTTTGTATGCCGTCACCGCCGATGTTCTTGCACTTGATGTGGGTATCGTTACCAGCTCTCCAGTCCATCGCCGTGAATCCCGGCCACCACCGGCGAGGAATTGGATCAATTCTTATCCGCTGGGGCCTCGAAAAAGCCGAGGAATCAGGAAAAAGTGCGTTTCTCTTGGTCACTGGGCCTGGATGACAGCTATATTTGACCCTTGGGTTTGAGGATTTGGGACAGGAAAGAGAGCTGCTTGGGGAGCCCCACTTCAGCATGATCAAGCGGCTCGCCGGTCAGTGAGAGGAAAGCACTCGGTCGTTTGCTGGTTTATGCGAATAGTCAGCGTCTTTCATAAATTCAGAGATCCGTGGAAAATTGATGCATGTTTCTTTTTTTCTTTTTAACCGCATTAGTCCATCGTAAGATTCAGGGATATTTATGGAGTATGAAGATTGGTGAATGGAGAGTGGCACGTGATCTGCTGCCGTGCGACGATGCACGGGCCAGCCAAATTTTCTCATCAAGAAATTTTGGGATCGCGTCCCAGTTTGCAGGCACTTTCCAGAAACACCACCATTCTGCCTCTTTCCACCCGGTATATTCCATTCGTCCGGCACCACCCCCAATTCCTCAATCAAGATGTGAGTATCCTTTCCGACCCACGGATCCTTGGTAAACGTTGTTCTAATCGCCATTGCGCAGGTATTGCATTCGTCGCGCCGCGCTGCGCACTGCCATTGCGGCATCGAGGCAAACCGTCTCGAAGGCATCTGCCACTCCCCTCGCTGCCCAGGCCACCTTCAAGTCTGTCGCTGTCCCAAGGCAAAGCCTGATGCAAGCAGCCAGGTGCTTCTCTCAGACAGCTCGCTCCCAAAATGTTGAGGAGAAGGAGTCAGCGACCACACCTGAGCAGTCCTTAGACCCAGTCGCAGAGCAGACCTCAGAGACCACTCCTTATGAGAGGAAGGAGAAGCCCACATGTAAGCACATTCCCATCCATATCTGGTCTGGCAAAGGAGGTTTGGGAGAATTTTATGTGCTGACTTGACCACATTAGACTCGATGGAGAATGGAGTCTTCGTTCGCAATCTCATCTTCGATGCTACCGACAAGCACCTCTGGACCGCCTTCGAGAAGTACGGAGAGATCCTGGATGCTCATGTCGCCCGCGATGCTCGTGGTCTTAGCAAAGGGTGAGTCTCCTCTGTCGTCTGAGCAATTAAAGCTTCGACAAGATAGGCTAACAAGACTGTCATTCAGATATGGCTTCGTGTATTTCAACAACCCTGAGTCCGTAAAGGAGGCATGTGAGGCTGTCGATGGCTCTTTCTGGCACGGACGCCGGGTCTTCTGTGCTCCTAGATCCCAGAAGGAGAACGTCAGACCCGAGCGCGGCTCCCGGGTCAATGACCCCACCACTACTCTTTACATTGGCAACATCCCCTACGAGACCACTGATGCGGAGCTCAATCGCCTCTTCAGCGACCTCGACAACGTCGTCGACATTCGCGTTGCCGTCGATCGCACCACGGGCTGGCCTCGCGGGTTTGCTCACGCTGACTTCGCGAATCTCGAGTCCTCTATCAAGGCTCATGAGAGACTCCAGGGATCGCAAATGGGCGAGAGGACTCTGACCGTCGACTTCTCGGAGTCGAGGAAGCCCGGAAGGTCTTAAATGGCCTATGCCTGATAGCATAACTTGGATCGGATAAGGGGACTGGCAAGTAGGGTGCAGCGTTGCGCTTGCGGGGCGTGGATCGAGGCGGCATTTGCATTGGAAGAGGAGGCCGTATACATTGTACCATAACCCCTGTAAATTATTGTTTAGAACGCAGTCTAGCGGACTGCTAGAATCTGTAGTAATCACCCATTACCCTCCTCTTTTCTTGAACAGGCTTGCAGCTTCTGCATCTACTGATCAGCCAGTTATCGCGGGGTGCTTTTTGCATTTTGCGGCCCGAGGAACGATGCCTGACTGCCCTTGCCCACATGCTTCCGTCTCAGTCCTGCTTAAAAATCCGGGGTCCATGTGGAGCCAGATAGCGCGCTACGGGCCTTGCACCACGGGGTGAGGGGCCTGCAGCCTCGGCAATTTTGGGTGGCGGCCCAGTGCCTGATGTCCTAACTCCTGTCCTCCCAAGACGCGAGCTTGAGCTTTATTAGCCTCCAACTTATCGCTCTTCCTGCCTTTCAGAGCGTTTTTCGGTGATTCAGATTACGGAAATCTAGTCGCATTCTTTGTTGCTACGCTGTCTCCGACACATACTGCCACGAGCCCTTAGGCAATACAGCCGCACCCGACCGCATCCCAGCAACAGCGACGTCGACCCCTCCCGCCCGGTTGCCCCCCCCTATTGTTGTTTCTGCCAGCATCTCAACGCCCAAAATGTCCTTCCTCGGCGGCGGCGGCGCTGAGTGCTCAACGGCGGGTAACCCGCTCAGCCAGTTCACAAAGCACGTCCAGGACGACAAGAGCCTCCAGCATGACCGCATGGTCGGCCGAGGCCCGAACGGCTCCCTTGGCGGTTTCCGGACTCAGAGCCGCGGCACGCCGCAAGACGAGATGGTGAACGGCTTCCTGCACCAGAACCCCGGCCTCCCCGAGATGCCGCTCGAGCAGCACGGCCCCGGCCCCATGAGCCACCTGCGCATGGACCCCAACCACGCTGTCCACCTCCGCGCCAAGTCGGCATCGCCCCCACAATGGGCGGGCGACTTCCAGAGCCCCCAGGCCGCCATGGAGGCCGCGTTCAACGCGCCCCCGGGCACCCAGTTCAGCCCGGATGAGTTTTCCAAGTTTCAGCAGATGGGCGCCCCAGGCGCATCGACGGCACGCGCAACCCACTTGCCCTCTGCCGGTGCTTCCGGCATGATGATGGGTGGGGGGATGATGGGCATGTCGAGTGGTATGGGCTACGGTATGATGTCGCGCCCCATGTACCAACCCATGACAAGCATGTACGGCCCGCAGATGCACCAGCAGCAGCCGATGCAACAACAGCCCATGGCCGAGGGTAAGGGCAAGGAAAAGGTGGTGGAGCTCGACGACACCAAGTGGGAGGAGCAGTTCGCACAGATGGAGCTGCACGACCAGCCGGTAGAGACGGACGAAGCACAAGCAATGGAGCCGGAGCTGAACGAAATGGACGAGAAGCTGCTGCACTCAGAAACCGGCTACGGCGACCTGGAGTCGATATGGCGAGGCATCCAGGCAGAGCAGGCAGCGATGAAAGACCTTGACGAGGAAGAAGACTTTTCCAAATTCGACAGCAGCAACTTTGGCGGCGACAACCTGCACGAATGGGGCCTGACCAACGGTAGGATAGGGGCTGATCCCATAATTCAGGATTACCTTTTCGAGGAAGAGAACATCTTCCAAGAGCAGCACAATCCGTTCGAGGAAGGTGTACGCATCATGTCCGAGGGTGGAAACCTCTCCCTGGCAGCTCTGGCGTTTGAGGCGGCAGTGCAGAAGAACCCAGATCACACTGACGCGTGGGTGTATCTCGGGAGCGCCCAGGCGCAAAACGAGAAGGAGGAGGCCGCCATCCGCGCCTTCGAGCATGCTATGAAGTTGGACCCTAATAATCTGTCAGCACTTCTGGGGCTGGCCGTGTCCTATACCAACGAGGGCTATGATAGTACCGCCTACCGCACACTTGAGCGCTGGTTGTCGGTCAAATACCCACAGGTCATCGCGCCGCAGGACCTTTCGTCGGCTGCCGACCTCGGCTTCACGGATCGCGCACAGCTGCATGAGCGTGTGACCAACCTCTTCCTCGACGCAGCGCGACTGGCTCCCGACGGCGATCATATGGATCCAGATGTGCAGGTCGGGCTAGGCGTGCTGTTTTATGGCGCTGAGGAGTACGACAAGGCGGTTGACTGCTTCCAGTCGGCCCTGCACAGCTCGGAGCTCGGGGCGACTAACCAGCGCGAGCAAGTCCACCTCCTTTGGAACCGGCTCGGCGCCACACTCGCCAACAGCGGCCGCTCAGAGGAGGCCATCGCTGCCTACGAGAAAGCATTGGCCATCCACCCCAACTTTGTGCGCGCTCGCTACAACCTTGGTGTCTCATGCATCAACATCGGTTGCCATGCGGAGGCCGCCGGCCATCTGCTTGCTGCGCTCGACATGCACAAGAGTGTGGAGAAGAGTGGCCGCGAGAAGGCCAGGGAGCTTCTCGGCGGTGACGACCCGAACACGGATGCACGTATCGAGGCGATGACTACGCAAAACAGGAGCACCACGCTGTACGACACATTACGCCGTGTCTTCACGCAAATGGGCCGCCGGGATTTGGCCGAGAAGGTTGTTGTGGGCGTAGATCCGGACATCTTTCGTGGAGAGTTTGACTTCTGACGGGGAAGGTGACGCGTGTCAAGCGGACCGCGTTGAAGTGGGCTGGCATCCACGGCAACAAATTTGGCATCTGAATGGATCATCGAGGGTTTGGTCGAGGAAGCGAGCTGTGTGACGATTTCAAAACTCACTTAGCTCGCCTCTGGCGAGATGAGAGAGGCGAGCAGGTTGTTAGAGCGACAAGGCCAGGGCTGCATTTATATTCCCTCATCCGCATTGGAGTTCTTGAAATTCATCATTACTAGCCAAGAAAAGATGGCAAGCGGTGAAAACATCGGCCTACGGCTGTTTTCTTGTCGCAAGAACCGAGTTGGAAACTGTGTACACGATCAGGGCTGTTCATTCACTATCACCAAGCCGACAGCGAGGCAGGTTATGCCGGCCATCTTAAATAGTAGGGGTAGACGTGGCAAATACTACAGACTATAAATAGACTTGTCACTCCTCTCTATGCAATTGCCAACAGGTATGTACGATATTCAACAAGTGAAGCCAGTCCACTATGGACAATTCTCCAGCCGCACAGCAGACACAACTGAAACCTCCATCAAGCAATACAGCAAATAGCAATAGCAATAGCTGAATAAGAACCAGCGTACATCAGGGGTATCTATGTGCTTTTACTTCACGCTCACAAACCCAATCCCGTTCCTGGCAGCACGTACCGCCTTTCGTAGCGCTTGATCCTCAGCGTCCGTCCACTTGACGCTCAACTCATCCCACTTAGATCCGGGTGTGTTGTATTCCCTCTTGAACTTCGTCTGCATGGCTTGTAGCCGACTCATCTCCCTCGGGTCGCCCGTGCCGCTCATGACGATGAATACTGTGCATGGCGGTAAGGCATCATGAATCCGCTTGAGCCGCTGGCTGAGGCTCACCAGACACGCTTCGAGCGGTGAGACAGCCGGAGCATCGTCATATGAGAGATCAGCTGTAACGGGCGGCCCGCCGTCGACTTTCGCGTCAAGCTTGTTTCGGTTCCACCACCCCTGCAGGGCCTCGAGCTCCCGCATTCGTGCCCAGACAAAGTCGACGCCACCGCCAGGCACTTCAAGGCCGTCCGGATCCCCTTGGACGGCGCGGAGGATGCCCGCTTCCACCTCAGCATCGGAGTCGCAGGGAATGGTTATCGAAGCAGCATTGCATGCGCTCCTCGATAAATCGCCCCAATCGATAGCGGCGCTGGTCTTCCCGGTAGGTTGCCCACCAGTCGCGCCTGGCCCGGCTGTGGCACGGTAAGCGGTGCCTGCACGCGCGAGGCGCTTGAATAAATTCTCGCCCTGGGACTCCCCAGTCGCCCACGCCTTGCCCTTCTCGCATTTCTTCTTAACAAGGTCGAGACATGTCTTGGCATCCTCGATGCTATCATGCCCCGTACCGACGCCTTTCTGAATTTCGCGGCCCAGATGCTTCTGCGCAAGGAACTTGAGAGAAGACTTAAGAGGTGGGCCACGTGGGTGGGGAAAGATCATCGAGGTATCGACGATGAATGGATGTGCGAGCTGGAGGGCTTTGAGGTCAGAATCGAGTGAATGACCAACGAGGATAGCTTTTGGGTGTACAATGTCCAGGAGTCGGGCCTGGATATCCCGGAGGGTGGTTGTAACCGGCCTGAGCATTTCTTCGGTGATGCCTGAAAAGCGAGTCACATAGTCTGTGATGGGCTTGTCCGGTTTGACAAGCTCATCGAGGACCACTTCACCGTCCCAGGCCATCAAACTGATTCTGGTGAGAGAATAATCATTCTCGCCAGTCACACACATCTCGCAGTCAAGGGCTAGAACTTCCCGCCCCGCGGTGACGCTACCGTGCTGAATGTCGGCCTCGGGAACATCGCCATCTTCAAGGTTCTCAACCCTTGTGTGCACCCAGCCTTCTGGGTCTGTGAAGTTGTCCTTGTGTTCTCCCGCTGGGAGCATGGCGGGGTGAGTGGGAAAGTTATGCTCCATTAATTCCTCCGGTGTGGCCAAGAACTCGGTAATTCTTGTCCTATTATCCTGCCATCCGTGAGGCTCTGACGGCTTGCCACTTTTCCTCTCATCCTTGTTCTTCGGAGGCGGTGCTGTGAGCATTGTGCTGATGGGAGAATGCAGCTTTCCAAACTTGTCATCGCCCGGTGCCCGTACAGGCCAAAGGTAGGGAAACATATCCGCGAACGGTTGCACCGTTTGCGGCAGCGAATCCTTCTTGAGTGGGCGAGGGTAGTAGTCATCTGGAGAAGTGGCAATCCGGTCGGCCGCTTGATCAGCCGGGAGAGAATTGTAAGCGGAGAAGTCTACATCTTTCTTGAACATGGCCTCCTCTAGGCCTGGGACGATGATGGTCACAATCTTCCGGAATTCCGGGCGGTGCATGATTGAGACCCATTGTGGCGCAGGGCCATCGGCAAAGATGTACAGTATCAGATCTCGCAAGGAAGACACGTTGATTTTCGACTGGAGTCTCGCTTTATCTGAGAAGGTGATGGACGGGTACCGGCTCGAGTCCGGGCCTGGCGTCTTCTTGTGCTTCTTCACAGGCCTCCCGCGCTCGATTGTCTGCCATCCATCATCTTCGTCGGCATCGTGAGTACTGGACCGCTTGAGGCTGCCTGAAGATTCGCTCTGCTGGGTTTTTGGCGAGTCCGTGGACTCCGCAATTGGGTTTTCGGAGGCAATTAGGGTTTCCGCGCTGGCTATCGCTGTCGTCGCTGTCGTATCAACTAGATTCATCGCCACAGCAGCGGTGTTTGCCTTGCTTTTCTTCTTCCCCATATTGACCACGCACAGAGGCCTGAGCTGGAGTGTCTGCACTGAATCAAACAGAATAGGCAGGAAAAATCGGTACAGGGCGAGGGGTCGGAGGAGTGAGGCGCGGGGTGAACCTGCAAACGAGGGAGGCTTCCAGGTTGGAAATTGTTACCGCCCTGAATAAGGCCGGCAGAATATCAAGCGGCCAAGGCGGTGAAGAGGTCCATGTCAAAGCGCCCAGTAGAAATCTGGCACAGTGCGAGCAGGGTTGCATTCCGCGACTTTGGTCCGGAGATTTGACCTCTAGCCCAGAGTACAGCACATAGTGCAAAGCCGTGCAAACCTTCATCCGTCAATTTGAAGCCGACTTCCTCATTCGGCTGGAGGATTTGGCCTTCATCACGCCCATCTGCTCCGTCATCACCGGCTCAAGCCAGACGGAGATGTGGAAAGAGCTTCCCGACGTGTCTTTTTTTCATCCACCCTTAGAGATATCGTCTTTCACAATGACTCCAGTATGATCCAGAACACAATTTCGTGTAATGACGAGAACTCACAACGCGTAGCCTGAAGCCCAGTGCATCACCAAATATCAAGATGGAATTAGTCTACTGCAACTGCAAAAATTGCAACGCCACAGTTGGGCTTTTTCTCAATCTGTGGACTCAGATTGGGAAAAGCTACTTCAGTCCCATTGTTGATCCCGACGGGGAGCTCGCCATAACTTACAGCGGCGCGATTCGCGTGGGAGAAAGGGGCACTTTGGTTGCGGAATGGTAACGTGCTGCCCCCAGCATTTATGTAACATTCTTCTAACGAAGCATTCAGCAAGCTTCAGGACATCGTCTGTGATAGCTGCGCCGCCATCCTTGGACTCAATTGTGTTGAGACACCAGTAAACCATGTGCTGGATGAGTACGTTCCCCCTTTCCGTCCAAAATGTGAAGGCTCTGACACATTCTCGTAGGAACCAAATCTTGCTTCGGCTCGCATCTGTGGATCTCCTCAGTAGAGACGGTCAGGAAGTCGAGTTCAGCATCAAGCGCGTCCTCGATGTGAGAGAACCTTCGCGAGTTAGCAATCCTGCCTCTCCCCAAGGAATTCCCCACGGGGCGTTCAATGCATCCAGTTATCACGACGCTGTAGACCTGCTTCAGCTTCGAGTTGACATCGACGGTCAGCGTGATGATATCAGCCGTATTGACAGCAACGGCTCCAGGATTGTTTCTGCACTGGATACACGAGTGGCACTTGTCGAGGAGCAAGTCAGCAAACTCAGAGATACACTGGGCCTTCTGCGTCGCGACATCGGTGGTGTTCAGGAGGATCTATCGTCCTTGAAAGCAGAAATCAACAACGTGTAAGTACCTAGTCGGGGAAGATTTCCTCCCGTCTTGTCCCTTCTCCTTTTGTTCCGCAAGTCCTGGAACTGGCTCCCCCTTTGATATGAGGAATTTCCCCAGAATGGAGAATGTTCGCTGATTTCCACCACAGGAAGCACCAGGATACCGCGACCCTAGCTGGCTTGGAGCAGACCCTCGCCTCAACAAACGTTGTGGTTGAAGACGTCCGTCAGGAAGTCGACGCCCTTGAGGATCAGCTCAAGGAGGGGCTGTCGGGGACAAAGTCCGAGCTACGCCAGCAGAAGCAGCTGTCCGAAGAACTCAGAGCCGATCTAAAAGGCCGTATCGCCGTCCGCGAGCATAATAAAGACATCACTGCGATGCGCACGGAGATTGCCCACGTGAAGCGCCAAATGGATGAAATGCGTTCAAAGGCAGTAGAACGAGCCACTGCCGCCCCTTTTCCCGCGAAAGAACTCGACATTCTGACAAGCAACATCGCGAAAATTGGCAACAGAGCTAGTCAGGTCGAGACATTGCAAATGGAGTTTGAGATTCTAAAGGGCCGGGTCGAGAGAGCAGAGGCCAGCAGGCAAACCGATCAACTGGGAACCCGCTCGTCGAACTCTGATGGCTTTGCATCATATGCGCGGAAACGTACTCTATCTGGAACAGAAACATCCTCGGGCCTGGATCCTATGCTCAAGAGTCCCACCTTCTCGCCCGGCTACTCCAATACCCCAACTCGAGTTTACGATGGATCATCAGATGTACCCACGGGCTCCCCACCACTTGCCAGTCAAAACGAAGATGAGGCAAGTGTCAGGCAGACACGTGCAGGCAAAAAGCGTACAAAGAAACGATGACCGGTATCCGAAAGAACGGAGTGCGGTTGTGTGTATTGCTGCGCTGCGGTGTTGTTCGCTACCTCTTTACGACAGCTGAGCTATTCGGGTTCCACAATTGGTCATCCATTATCCCAACCGCAAGCGCTGCAAGCTCGTTGACTGGCTTCAGCACAGAATACTGGAAGAACGCGCTTGCCTCTGGGTGTTCTGGATCCATTGCCCATTTGCGGAGTAACGCTGATTCTTTTTCTCGACCCTCGAGGCTCTCAACCTCCCCCAGCATCTCCCTTGCTTCCCTCAAAACCTCCCACTCCTCCGAGGCGCCTATGGTGGCATAATGGATGACGAGGCGAAGCATCGCTTCGCACATGCACATCTGATCACTTCTCTCCAAGACGCCAACCAAAGCCTTGTCGGGGCAGTTTTTGGCCAGCAAGCCACTCGCAGTAAGCCTTGCAGCCTCACCCAGCAGTTTTGCGAGTACCATCATCCCCTTCACTCTCCATGGTACAAAGGGTGCCACATACTTGAAGGGGTCGCACTCTGTTGCAAGGAAACATGACAGCGGAAGCGCGTAGGCCCACGCCCTAGTATCTGCCTGGCACAGGGTCGAGGCCTGAAGAATGGTCGTGGGAATCGGCTCAACGGCCCACATGTGAGCCTGCACAAGCCTCCTGCAGAACCTCCACTGCCGTTGGGTTGCCATAGCATCGCTCCCAGAAGCAGCTTCGGCATGCCAAGCCTTGTAAGCAGTCTCGACTTCTTCGCTGGAAATATCGGCCAAGTAGATCGGTGGGCTCTGGAACCTGCGAAGGTCGGGCTGCAAACTGAACTTGTTCAGACGGATGACCGGAGACGTCGAGGCAACTTGGTAAACGTCCAAGTCGTCGACGCACCGAAGGCATTGACATTTGAAGTGGTAGAGTCGAAGCCCGTCCTGGCGTGCCGATTTCGGGAGTGTGTTATCTAGCCGACAACAGTTGAGAATCCTGGACTCGAAGGAGCTAAGGGCATCACATACCGATATATGATATCTCGATTTCTTGGCCCTTGCCGATATCTCTCTCGGCCCTCAGCATGGCAGTCCTCTTGTCGAAGCCAATAAAAGCATTAGGGACACAGGAGTGATTTATCATAGAAAGCTCGGCATCCAAGAAGATCCCGGCTTGCCCAGTATCGGCGTCCAGTCTGTTGAACGCGTTCGTTTGTATCTGGCAAACCTATCAGCATTCCATCCTTCACCACCACGGGCACCCCTCAGCGGCACTCCCTCACCTTGCAAAGGATTTCCTTCGCCCTCGTGAGCATCTCATCTGATTCGACCAGGCCACCGTACACCACAGCTGCCATAGCTTGCAGTTCAAAATCAGCCCACACCTGCTCATCCCGCTTGAACCCCTCAACGTTTCCCTGAAGTGAGCCGCCATCGCCAAACGCTGCAATAGCAGCAGGGTCACCGGCGTTCATTAGCAGCAGGATTTGGGCCACAGCACGCGTAGGAGTTGGTAGCCAGTCCTTGCCAACATTAGTCCTCACGCGGGAAAACATCTTGCACTCGGCCTTGTGCACGACCTTCCAATGTGCCCGCTGGCAGAAAGCATCGCAGTACACAGCGGCTTTGCAGGCCGTGCAGGCGCGCAACGGCTGGTCGGAGGAGGGAGACCGGGTGCGGAGACAGTAGTTACAAGTTGTTCGCATCCCTGGGCCATCGGGCAGGGCGAGAATGGGGGTTGTGAAGGTGGCGATGAGCTCGCCTGGCTTAAAGGGGCGAGTTGCGATGAGGCTGCGGCCCCTGCTTGTAGTTGCAAGGCGAGTGCCTGGGGGTGCCATGACGCGGATGGAGCCTTCGGACTTGGATGTTGGGGGTGTTTCGGCGGGATGACAGGGCGATGCGAGCAAGCTATTCACAACTGAAAATCAGGGTTTCCGCCCCAAATGCATTCAGAGAGAAAGGGAGTGGTTGGGAGGGCAGAATTGGAAAATAGGCCGATTATTCGACACTTTGCGGTATGAGTCGTGAGAAACGTCCAATGCAAGGCTGTGAAGAGCGTCCCCGGTAGTTGCAAGAGACCTAATTCCTTATATTGAACGAGAGCTTATAGTGGATACTTCCATCAGAGCGCTGCCCCACTATCCGTACAGCGCTGGTCAGACAGCGGGGCAACCCACCTCGTTTTCATCACTGTCCAAGCCAACGTTTGCCGCCTGATCCCCCCCTATCTACCTGCCTTTGCTTCCTAGGCCCTTGCAGGTTCATACTACTGCCCCAACTTCCAAATTGATTACACAAACTGGGGAGTAGGTCGGTAAAATAAAATTAAAATAAAATGGCTAGCCGCAACAGCCAAGAGACTGGTGAGTCTCACCTGTTCGCCCCCACCCCCGCGTCACGGGCAGCTCCCAGAAATGCATTTACACGGATGGCCTGGGTGATATCACATCCCAGATTCACACAACTAATACCCAGATGCAGTAAGTCTCGACACTCTCTCAGCGCAGCAGCTGAGCGCCGTCAAGAAGCAGCTGGACGAAGAGGTCGAGCACCTCTCGGGCTCCTACTCCCAGCTGGCAGCCGCCCAGGCCAAGTTCAAGGAGTGCCTGCGCGTCGTCAAGAGCAGCGGGCCAACTTCGTTTGACGGTTCGTGCTTCCTACCTACCTAGTTCAGCTCATTTCCGGGCTTTATCATACTGACCCCGCAGCCAGACAAGAAAGACATACTCGTTCCCCTCACAAACTCGCTATATGTCAAGGGCAAGCTGTCGCAGCCGGACCGCGTGATCGTCGACGTGGGGACAGGGTTCTTCGTAGAGAAGGTATGTTTCCGTGGCGCCTCCCCAGCTACACTCAGTACAGCTTTTGACCGTGAATGTTCCTCCGGCTGACACATATATCTCCTCCTCCACCAAAAGGACACAAAAAGCGCAGCCGAGTTCTACGAAGGCAAGGTCAATGACCTCGGTGCTAACATTAAGGAGTTGGAGCTCATTGTTCAGAACAAGACAAATAGTCTGCGGGTTGTGGAAGAAGGTAGGCTCTCATCCTTCATCCAGCATCTTCGGATACAGCCGCGATTCAAGTACCAACCTAACACGCATTAGTTCTACGACAGAAGGTTCTTGCGCAAGGAGCTGGAGGAGCACAGGGACAAGCTCAGGCAGCATAGTGTCTTGGTAGGCCGGTCTTCGATGGACCTTCCAGAATACAAGTGAGTTAGCTCGGTGGGAAAATGATCATTTCTTGGAATGGATTTGTAGCTGCATGCCAAACATCATACCGGTCTCCAAATCTACGGGTTGGGAATGCCACAAATGCCAATGTCACTCAAATTTGATTCGATCTATCCGATTTTTCCTTTCGGGACTGGAGCTGCATCCCCCGGCCCTCACTGGGCAGACACCCCACTGGGCAAACACGCTGCTGTCCGCCAAGTCTATCAACGTTATTAACATATATGACGACTAAGAGGAGGCAGGCAAGGCTCCTCAACCGTTTCTACAAGGTGACCGATCTTCACCAGTCCGAATACGTTGAAATACCGATGGTCCCGCACAACCCTCAGCTCTTCTGCTGCCTCTTCAGCTGAGTCAACTTGGCCTTGTTAAGAATCTCCTGCACGGCTTCCACTCTGGAGAGGAAGTCCTCGTACCAGTCCCTGCCTCTGACAGAGCTTCCAGGGGAATCGTGGCGCAAGAACACCTCCCCAAAGTCATCCCATGCTCGAGGGCCCAGAGCAAGGTTCCCCGCCTGCATTACGTCGTCCCAGTCGTCTGAGTACAGCGACACGCCTGCACCAGACACAGGCTTCAGAGCGGTGTCTCTTCCCCATTTGTAGTACATGTGCAGCTCCACAGAGTATTTGGTATCAAGCAAGTACGTCCAGGAAACTTTGCCGACAATGTTTTCAATCTTGTTGGTCGTGATGAAATGGTTTTGCAACTTGAAGCAGGGGAAAGTCCCAGGCAGCGTACTGCCAGTGAAGACTGCGGATTTCTGCAAGCTTTGCGCGGTGCATGGAACCGACAATCTAGTTTCTGTCAAGCTGAGCTGATTGTGCACCTCAAGCATCCAATCATGGAATCTGTGAGCCTGTTAGCTAATGTCTACTTAACCTTAGTTTGAGACAGTCATAGCCTGGGGATACCTACCCTTCTGGGCATGAAGTCATGATTTCTACAGCACGATGACTATCCTCGCGGCGGAAGATTTGGAAGGGGCTGAAGCAGTACTCGCGGGGCCCTAGGCCATTGGCTTGAACGGGGCCACTCTTCTGGGATGTTTCAATGGCCGACTCGATGCTCCAGGCCTTTGTCATCAGAACAACAGAGCAGGTGGGCCGAACCCCATTGAATCTTGCATGCCCCACTCTCAGCGGCACAATCATATTCTTCGAGCTGGAGAGCCCGTCGTGAATGTCTAATGGCAAATAACCGTTAGTTATTTCTCTTTCAAGCTTCCAAGGAGGGGGATGTCTCAGGCGTCGTTTCTCGCCCTTGACACATCCAAGGCAGCCATAAAGAAAGACCAAAACGGGTGTTCAAAGACGGTGATTTGACATACCTTTCACAATATCACCGGCGCCGACTCTATGAACCGGTTAGTGTTGATCCACACAGTATCTGGGGGGCGGCTCACAGTTCATCCAACCTAGCCGTGCCTCGATGACCAGCTTGGCTAAACAAATCCTCTAGCTCAGATGCACTGTACTCGTCTTTGTCCTTCTTCCACTCGAGGAGAGACAGCTTGCCAAAGTGGACTCTCATGCGCATCTTGTTGGGGACAACGCGCACATTTGCGCAAATGAGATTGAGAGCAGCCCGTAGCTGCCTTTCGTAAGACAGGTATGCAACAGTGGTCTTGAGATCAACCCCGCCTGCGGGAGAAAGTAGCGTTTTGATGACAGGACGGCGACCTGCGCGGCCCACCTCTGCTATGAGTTCGAATGACAGGCCCGACAAACGATCCATGTGAACGGCCATGAGGATTCGAGGATGCCAAACGCTTGCTTCGTTCTTCCTTTTCTCCAGAAGCTTTTGAACAGCTGAGAGCGCCTCCTTCGCTTTGATGGTCGTGAAGGCATAGATAGTGACGGATGAGCCATCCCAGGCTGTGTCAAATTTCACCAGAAGTTCCCTCTCAATCTGCCGAAGAGTAAGGTCAATGTCATCGTTGGTTAAGTCGATGATGTCCTTGTAACCGTGGTCGGGCAAGGGAAGTACGATGTGGAGCTGCGGCGGTCAGATCACCCCATGAGATCGCAGTAGTTGCAAGGGGCTACAAACTGTCACATTGTACTGGGTAGATGCAGGGAAGAACTCTGCTTCGGGGTCCATTTTGTGAAGGCTAGGTCTGCAATGCCGGTATTTTCTGTGGCCCTCGGTGCTGTGCGTCAGCTTATACGTAGCGAAGTAGCAAAAGAAGGAATATTACCTCAGAAGGCTGAAGGGGTCCTCGATCAAACGCTTCGGGGCCTTTTCCAAACTGAGAATGTTGAACGAGGCGGGCTTACCAAACAGAACTGGTACGTGCTAAGATACTAGAAAGCGAGCAACCCAGAGGATCCTGTTAGAGGCCCTGGGCTGGGAAGGAACGATGGGAGGCACCAACTTAGTCCCAAGTAAAAGATGGGACGAAACTCGCACTGTGGGCTCATGGGGTGAGCCCCTGAGATAAACAACAGGGGTGTGTGATTCCCCTTTCCTAATACCTAGTTAAGCAACGGTAAAAGAATGCAAGTGCACTGAGTAAACTAGGAATCCTTCATATTAAGAGTCCATCTTGGAAGAAATTAGTTTTCTGTGGATAGTGTGTTTTTCAACCATCTGGCTGGCCTCCATTCTCTTGATCGCTTCGGCACAGAAGGTCCAGTATCCAAGGGAGGGAAAGCAAAGCCTTTGGATCACTTTAAGAGTCACTCTCAATCCTTTTCTGCCACTGCATTCAATCATTTTAAATCCAGAGGAGTTTGCTACCACCTTCGACGTTCGGATGGTCGGCGGACGATATGTAGGTACAGTGTCATTTCACACGGTGTAACATGTATGTTTTCCTTCATTCGGCCGAGTGTCCCTTATCTGTGTGCAAATCCTCAGCACTCAATTAATAACAGCATGATGTTGGATAGAAACACCATCTATCTACTTTCTAGGACTGTCCAATGTCAATAGCAAGTTGCAAAATTGAATTGTGCCCGATAAAGACATCATATCTATCAATCGGGTTAAGCATATGCACTATTCCGTACCCCGCGATGTCTAGCATGTGGGGCATTCGCAGGGGTGTTAATGAGCTTGCCGACGCGTCTTGATTTTGACGCGTCTCCAGGATGTCTGGACCCTGGCCACCTAAGTCGCATTGCCTAGCAACCTCACATGGCATCCAACCCGAGCACCAGAATCTATATCTGCCAACCCAGATAAATTCAGGATACTTATTCAGTCTAGGCCAATATGCCAGGCCTTCTCAGGCAACGCAGGACATCGAGGTCGTCGTCCTCGTCAGCGACACCTCCGCCCGGCGTCAACAGGGAGGATTCGGACGACGAACTTGGCACCGACGACCTCCCGTGGGAATGGATTTACGAGCACGGCGATGAGCCCGAACCGCAGCCCGCCGAAGAAAATGGAACTGGCCCGAGAAAACGGAAGCGAGCGGCGGCGCAGCATCTCAACATCAGGAAGATTATCGGCGCCCGGATGGGTGCTTTCGAGTGCGGGTTGGGCGACACAGTGCTGCTGAAAGCCGAGGGCTCCAACGAGGCGTGGGTTGGTATAGTGTACGAATTCCTCGACGACGAAGAAGGCGAAAAGGCTGCCAGTTTTATGTGGTTCTCCTCCGAGAAAGAGATCCGGAACAGTGAGAAGAAGCGCAAGGATTTTGTCGAGAACGAGCTCTACATTACGCCCTCTTCCGACATCAACGCCCTGACCACCATCAACGGCAAGGCTCATGTCATGTCTTACGCCACATATATGGCCAAGTACCCGACGGGTAAGGTTCCCCGCAAGTCACCCGAGTACGGGAAAGTGTTTATCTGCCGACGAGGATGCCAGACGAGGACATGCACCTACACGGACGAGTTTGTGTGGGAGGATGTGTATCGGGGAATAGATGACCTCGACGCTCTGAAATCACTGATTCAAAAGGGGACTAAAGCAACCAGGCGGAAGAGCAAGATTTCTGAGAAGAGGGAGTCGCCTGAGAGGGACTTCAAACTGGGAGCAGGCGACGACGATGACGACGAACTCGCCAGGTTTCGGACCCCTTCCAAAAAGGCAAAATTCCGCGACGCTGTGACACCGAGCAGCAGACGCAAAGGTCCTGCCGGCAAGCCGGTGACGCCGTCGTCGCACCGCAAGATTATGGTGAAGAAGCACCTCGAGTTCACCCCCCTGGCCACCCGCGTTCTCTCGCCGATGCACTTCCAGGCCTCGCCATATCAAGTCGCCCGTACACAGCTACACGTTGCATCGGTGCCATCTAGCCTACCATGCCGCGAGGCCGAGTTCAGCTTGGTCTATTCACATCTCGAGGCCGCCATCACCGACGGTACAGGCACATGTATCTACATCTCAGGCACACCCGGCACCGGAAAAACGGCGACAGTGCGCGAGGTAGTCTCACACCTTGATGCGGCGGTGCGGGCTGATGAGCTAGACGACTTTATCTTCGTCGAGATCAACGGCATGAAAATTACCGATCCGCACCAATCGTACGCTCTTCTCTGGGAGGCGCTGAAAGGTCAGCGCGTCAGCCCAGCGCAAGCATTGGATCTACTGGAGCGCGAGTTCAGCCACCCATCGCCACGGCGCGTGCCCTGCGTTGTGCTGATGGACGAGCTCGATCAGCTCGTGACCAAGAACCAGGGTGTCATGTATAACTTTTTCAACTGGCCTGGCCTCCGCCACAGCCGCCTCATTGTGCTGGCCGTCGCCAACACCATGGACTTGCCCGAGCGCACGCTCAGCAACAAGATCAGCAGCCGTCTCGGCCTCACCCGCATCACCTTCCCTGGCTACAACCACGAGCAACTAATGCGCATCGTCCAGAGCCGCCTCGAGGGGGTGCCAGGCAACATCGTCGACGCGGACGCCGTCCAATTCGCCGCGCGCAAAGTAGCAGCCGTGAGCGGCGACGCCCGTCGCGCCCTTGACATCTGCCGCCGCGCCGTGGAGCTGGCCGAGGCAGACGCCAAGTCCCTCGAAGCTAGCACCGTCCCACAAACACCAAGCAAGCGTGCGAAAGAAGCATCCAACACCAACACCCCGCTGAAAAAGAAAAAGGGCGGTCCCTCCGGGCGCGTCACCATCGAGACGGTCCGTCGCGCCATCAGCGAAGCCACCAGCAACCCGCTACAGTTGTACCTGCGGTCCCTCTCGTTCGCGTCGCGCCTGCTTCTGACTTCGCTGGTGATGCGGACGCAGCGGACGGGGCTCGCCGAGAGCACCTATGGCGATGTGCTCGAGGAGATGCAACGTACCCTCAAGATGGCGGCGGGCGAGAGCCGACCCCTGACACTACTCGTGGACAGGCGGCCAGGAATAGGGGGTGCACGGGCAGGAGGGGATGGGGAACTGGTGATAAAATCAAAGCAGGATGTGCACTTGAGGTTACCACGGCCAGCAGGGCTGAGCATGGCGGCTGTTGATTTGACAGGTGCAGGAATCATCAATCTAGAGGGTCTGAAAGCCGAGAGGCCGAGTAAAGTGCGCTTGGCCGTAGGGGATGAAGAGGTGAGGTTGGCGTTTCGTGATGACCCAGAAATAAAGGCATTGGGTGTGGTTTTATAGATGGCGTAGGAAAAGATACACACAGGCGGTTGGGGGGTACGGGTTGGATAACATCTTTTGTCCTCTTGACTTCCGGCCCACTGGTTGCAGTTGATTGCACGCTTGTTTGTATATACATGATTATTCATACAGGACGATGCCCCTGTCCGGCTTGATCCCTGACATGTTCAGAACTTCCTCATTCGCGATAGCGTTGGCTTCCACTCCAATGGGTGTGTCTCTGGCGTAGCATTCTCGTCTTCCTTCCAGATTTTGACTGTTCTCATGTTAGCGGTCATTGGCCATCTCCTCAAGAGAGTGCTCATTTGACTTACTTGTTTTATCAGCCTCGCCGCAGATCAGTCTCGAGCCGCTGTGATCAAAGATGGAGCTCATGAGCCCCGACTCTGCATCCAGGGAGCCCGGCTGCGCTGTTGTGTCAAGCGCCTGGAACCTGTGTCCGGATTTCCAGTCCCAGAAGCTCATCGACCCGTTGTCGCCACCGGAGAAGAATACGTTTTGGTCGTTCACCGACAGCGTATTGATGATCGCATTGTGGCCTTCAAAATTTTGCATGAATGCACCTTCGGGGCACTTCCACTGCTTGATGGTGTTTGTGCTGCCCGACGCGAAAGTGAACTCGGTTGGATGCGTCGCCAGCGCGCGCACGCCCTTCTTGTGGTGGGTCAGAACGCCCATTGTCTTTCCGGCAGCCAAGTCCCACATGCGGACCGTTGAGTCCAGACTGCCGGTAATAACTTGAGGGTCGGCTTCCTGACACACAAGGTCCGCGATCGTACCCGTGTGGCCGCCGAGCACGTGAATATTGCTCCTGGTCCGCATATCCCACACGCGTGCGACGCCATCGCGACCGCCCGTGACAAGAACATCGAGCGTAGGGTGGAGAGCTAATGTGTAAACACCGCTTAGATGGCCGTGGTAGTGACGGATGACCTTGTTTGTCTCGAGGTCCCAGCACTTGACCATCTTGTCTTCACCACAGGAGAACATGTAGGGGTGCCGGGGGGATATGGCGAGCCCACGAACTGTCGAGATATGTCCGGTCAGTGTTAACTTCAGTGCTCCTGATGCCATATCCCATATCTTGATGGTGCGATCGCCTGCGCCCGAGGCGAACCACTGGTTGTCGGGCTCAACAGCCAGCGCCCGCACCCAACCCAAGTGACCTGAGATGACGCGCATCAACTTCCATGGCGGATGCCAATCGGGCCGCGGCTGTGAGAGTACATCAGATCGTCTTGTAAGACTGAGTTGCGGTTGTTCGTTGCGCTGTTGATTTGGCCTGTCGGCTGAGGCCGAGGCGGCAGCGGGTTTGCGCGAGAGGATGAGAGCAGAGGAGTTCGCGCCCCCAGGCCCCGAATTCCTGGTTGGGATTCCCTCGATGAGCTTGCGCGCCTGCTCCTCTGACTGCGATGGGGCTTCTTCCGCTGCGGCGGCCTTGGGCTTCTTCTTGCGGGCCCCTGTCGCGGGGAGCTTCGACGCGATGGCTTCGGGCAGTGTTTGGACATCGCTATACTCGGCGTGCAGGCGTAGGGAGAGGGCCGTCTTGTTGAGATCTGGATCGGATGACTCCAGGGCCGGGTCCAGCCTTATGCGCTTCCGCCCCGTTGGACCTGCTGTTGTGTTGGCATAGATGGATTTGGCCTTCCGAGCATTTTCGAGAACCAGCTTTTCGAGGAGACTGTGGTCGCCGCCGTTGGCGACCTCGGCGGCCATGTTGAGGGCTTGTGATCTCTAAGTCAAGTCTCCAATGACCTGGTATCGGATTCGAGGTGTCGCTGATCGAACGGTTGAAATGCTCTCCGGAGATCTTCTTGCTTGCTGGGATCCTGGTCGCGTTGTTGATGCACCATCGACTTTCCTGAATGGGCCTCTCAAAGTTTTAGTGGGGCTAAAATGGGGCTGATGCTTCAACCCAAGCCACTGCTGCACAGTGCGAAAGCGTGGTGGAGCTAGGCTCCAACGGCACCCACGTCCCAAGTTGCCCCTCAACGCCAGTTGCGGAAGCTGTGACTTACACCACAAGACTCAGACAACCATCTCCCTCGCAACACAAAGAAACAACCCGCTCTATCCGAAACCCAACACTAGTGTTTTGAGTACCTCACGCATAAAATGGCGGATGAATCAAAATACGCAATTCACGCCGCATGTAGGGAGGGGAGGGGTGAGTGCCAAGTTTACTCTGCATTCATGAGCTTTGCAGCTGCTAACAAACGGGTCAATTTTGTACTAAAATAGTTGCCATGGTTGAGTCCCTGTTGAATGTGAGCATATCAAACAAGCCCCTTTCTATCAAAATGATATGATTAGTACCAACCCCCACTGATCACACCAGCTAGGCGGACCCGAAACTCGCTCAGTTGAAGGACCAGGATGGACGATTGCCCATCCACTGGGCTGCCTCTGCAAATAACTATGAGATCTTCTCCATGCTGGTGCAGCAAAAGGGGTTCGATCCCGATGTCCAGGTAGGTCAACCGTCCAGCTGGGAACCACTCTGAGGTCATTCACTTCACTTACAATCTCCAAAGGATGACAGCGGGTGGACCCCGCTCATGATCGCTGCCAGCGTCAAGGACAGCGACAAGATCGTCGACCTCCTTCTCTCCAGGGGCGCTGACATAAACGAGAAGAGTATGCCTTCCTCTACCTGCCGCATCTACTTCTATGAGCCTCGAACGCTAACCCATTCTTAGACAACAGTGGCCAGGTAATGTCTATCGTCTTAGAACCAACAACTTCAAAATCCTTCATTCGGAACAAACAGTTAACATCCACCCAAAGACAGTCCTTCACTTTGTGGCCTCCAAGTCTAACATTGACCTTGCCCGGAAGCTCCTTGAACACAAACCCCCGGCTTCAGCCCGGGTGCGTGACAAGCGTGGCCAATATGCCCTCCATCGCGCTGCAGCAGTTGGCTCTGCGCCGATGGTGAATCTGCTGATAAAGGCCAAGAGCCCGCTTAATGCGACCGACAGCTCCGGCTACACGGCTCTACATCACGCTATCGCTGAGGGGCATGGTATGTCGTCTCCTCCTCCTATAGCCGCCTACTCACTAACTAGGTACTTCGCAGGTGACACCGCGGTTGCCCTGCTCAAGGCTGGCGCCGAGACAGACAAGAAGGATCTGGATGGGAAGCTAGCGCTTGAGATAGCACCGGATAGAGACGTACGGCTACTCTCCAAATTCACCAGCTTTATCCGAATCAGCTAACACATATAGGTCCGTAAATACATCGAGCGGGAATGCGAGAGGGAGGGAATCGAGTTTTAATCAGATGAGTCGCATGTAGTAGAACCTTCTCAGAGGAGGATAACCTAATCACATGCCCAAACAAGTACAGTGCCCACACACACACAACCAGTAATGTTCTTCATGTCTCCTCCTCCTCTCACTTAATCGTCCTCTCCACCAAGTCCCTATACATAGCCTTAACATCTTCCACGTCCGCCTTCAACTCATCGACCAACTCGCTCTTCTCACCAAGCAGCTCCAAGGTCGTTTCATACCGCGCATTCACTTCGGCCACCTCCGCCTCTAGTGCTGCCACCCGTTGTACCGCGGCCCTGCTGCCCTCAGCCTCACGCATCAATGCAACAATCTCAGCTCGCGCCTCGTCTCGTTGCCGTAATATACGTGCAAGCTCCTCGCGTGCTGCCACTTTCTCGCTCTCTAGCCGCCGGATGGCCGCACTCATCCGCTCCACAAGCTGCACTGACGGCCCGGCGCCAGCAGTTGACACTGAAACCATGTCCTGCATTACTTGCTGCGGCGACGACGACGTCTCAGCGCCCTCGAACATATCCTCACGATCAAGTGGATGTGTCGACGAGGGTGTTGGCAGGGCCTCGATCGACGGGCTAAACACCGGCACAGATGGACTGAAGAGACTTCCAACAGCCGAATGGATCGATGGTCGCGTCAGGGGTTGGGCGGAGGGTCGCCGGCCAAGCGCGCCCCGGCCGTTGAGGTTATCGCCAGCGCCAGCGTCACTGTTGCTCGACGGTGCCGAGACCTTCCGCGCTTTACTCGCCAGGCTTTGAATGCCCAGGAAATCAGTACTGAATGTACGGTGTGGCCCTGAGAGCAGCGGTGATTCGGGCCGGCTATCGCTCCTCATGAATGACGACCCGCCAGGAAGGTCCTCCAACCATGACCGGCGCTCGCTGGCGTGCTCGCGTTGGCTACGCTTTTCCTCCTTATCTGCTTCCCAGGCTTGCTGTTGCTTCTCGAGTTCAGAGCGAGCTTTGGCTAGATTCGCCTCCGCCTCTTCGGCTCGCTTCCGGAGGGCGTCAACCTGGGTTTGATATGACTTTACGTCTTCCTGGATATTGGGAAGCTTCGTTTTCGTCTCTTCCAGTTCCTCCTCGTTGCGCCTGGCGCGTACAGCCTGGACGATATGTTAGCAGCTTGTTTGTGCAAGGAACTACGTGGTTGGATACTCACCGCCTCGCGAGCCTTCTTTCTCATATCCGACTCCCGCTGCAAAGCGTCGTCTCTCTCCCTCTCCATGTTTGCTATCCTGGCGAGCAACGTCGCCTCGATGCCTTGCCAGTTTTCACTAGCAATTGAGTATTGCGTCTGGAGTGTCTCGACCTGTCGCAGCAACTTGACCTGCGAGTCCCCGATTGCGCCGGACGATGCCTCCTCGGCACGAACACGCATTGCTTCGAGCTTGCTCTCCATTACTTGTGCCTCAGCCTTGAGCTCCAACTCCAATGCCCGTGCTCTCTCGCTCGCCCTCTCGGCCTTTTCTCTCAAGTCAGCTGCTTGGATTTTGGCGCGGTCTGCCACCAGGCTCTTCTCAACCTGGAGAGCCGCAACTGACTCTTCCAATTCCTCAATACGCCGTCGGTCCTTTTCACGGCCCTGGTCGTTCGCTTTTGCCGTCATGACATCCACCAGCTCCGTAGCCTTTTGCAGCTGCGCCCTGAGCTCACCGATAATGTTGTCTTTCGAGCGGAATTCTGGTCGCAGCGTATTGAGCTCTCTTTGCGTCTGCTCCAACCGATTCTGTAAGTCATCCTGAGCCTTTTCGAGCTCGTCCGCTCGCTTGGCGCGACGGCGCAGGGTTTCGAGCTCTTTGCCAGTTTTCTCCTTCGCCGTCTTCATGACATTCAACTCCTTTTCATCCTCGGCGATCTTTGCGCGCAGCTTTTTCAGAATGGCCCGGTGTTTCTGCTCGGTGCTGGCCAGATTCTTTCCCTCCTCCATTAGCTGAGCGATCTGCTGATCCTTCTCTGCCAACTTTTTCCCAGCGCCCCCTGCCGGCGCGGCTAGGGCAGCCTTCCTCGCCGCATCGGACGTTTCCCGCGCCAGGTACTGAAGCTTAGCTTCTAGAGCGTCTATACGCTCCACGTAGCCGTGTATTTCTTCTTGTAACTGAAGTATCACATCATCTGGAGGGCTTTCGGCGCTTTTTGTCTGCTCGTCACCGCTGACGTCGTCCGTAGCGGGTAGCGGCTCCGGCTTCGGGATACTTTCGTCTATGATTTGCATCGAAGATACATTCTCTGGTTGCCCGGATATGGACAGGGGTCTGCTCGGCGGTTTATCTGCGCCGTTTGGTTTCTCAACGACCTGTTCAGGCTTGTCCTCTTCTCTGCGCAGGTCCCCTGCAGTGAGGGTCTGCCTTGAAACATCCTGTGATCCCCGAGTGACATCTTGCGAGTTCCGCGGCGAAGGTGCGTCTTTAGGTGCTGAGCTTGGTCGATCTAAGCTCTCGATCGAGGGGCGGCTCGGCGTGTCGATACTCTGGCGCGGGCTCCCCTGGTTCGATAGGGATTTTCTCGGGGTTGGGGCGTCGGCTTTCTGGCCGGTTGCTTTAGCAGCAATGGCTCTCGCAAGTCTCTCCTGAAGACGATCGTTGGTGCGGGCTGTGGACGCCGTTCGTGAAGGACCTGTAAGTAGCGAGTCGTTAGAGAGGTTAGACAGCTGGCAGATAGGGGGGGCAAAGCATACCAGAGCTCTGTTTGGCAGGAGGTACCGCAGAGACTGCCGGGGCGGAATTCGACGGAGAGGTTGTCTTGGTGTCCTTCTGCTGTTGCGCGCCGTCGCCCTCGCCCTCGGCGAGGATGTTGTCTAACCGAGCCTCAACACCCGCCACAGCTTGCGACAGAAACGACCCCCATCTTGTCGACTGCTTTGACGGGGCCGCCATATCTCAAAAGATTCGGGTAGACAGTGTGCTCTGTGCCATCGAAGAAGGACGCGTGTTCAAATAGCGGCAAGATCACATCTAGTCCATCCGAGAATGGCGCAGGGGCGGCGCAAGTGGCAGCGCCGAATCGGCTTTGGTTTTTTTCTTTCGGACACTTCGCCTTGGGTTTCTCTCGTGAACTCAGGTCTGTGACTCTAGAATACAGTTGCGAATAGCCCGTAGAAAACGAAACACAAGTCGGTACTAAGAGGGGCTCGTTCATGTGCGACAAGCTCCCTTCACTTCGTATCAACGAGCAACTCTCAGGCAACTGCTTGGCAGGGCATTATGGGGCCGATTGACCCGAGCTTTGGCCAAATCTAGTGGGCCCACACCAACGACACCAGCCGGCCAATCAAACACCTAGACGTCCAATAGGTTCAACGTTCACCACAGCAGAGAGGAGCATGTCTGTTCGTACCTCCTGATGTACCTAAGCTCTGCATCATGTGCATCAGCACCTTTTTATCAATATCATTCATCCCCTTTTAGTGACGAACGTTCTCCTCGGCTCACAAGCCCGACAGGTGTGTAGAAGGAAGGTGCCCGTGCTACGTTTTCAGCCGCACCCAGAGGTGGAAAGGACCAGGAAGGACCAGCACGCTGGGGACAGACACCCTGCCGCCTGCGAGGGGGCGCTGGCCTCGGTAAATTCTGTGGATCGTGAGGTCTCAGAGACCCTGGAGTCAAGTGGCCCCAGGTTGTCCATCTCAGGCACCGAACTCCGCATGGGCTGAATAAGAGGAAGGTGAATTCTTTACTTTCCGACGTCATCCCGATGCATCCGGTTGTTGTTGCCCTCCCCACATACATCATAGGGCAGAATATATTTTACAGTCATTTTCCATCCGAAGCTCATGCATTTGCCCCTCGGCCTGGCTCCCATCGCACAAGTCTAACTCGGGCGTTTTGTATTGTTTTGGAGTCTGAAAACCGTGGTGCATCGTCATCCTGCCGTTTCATTGGCCGCCGCCGGTTCATCAACGGACACGTTCGACAAACAACATTGCAAAGCTGACGTAGCTTCGCCCACTTCGGAGCTTGCCTAGTATTCCAGCAGTGGACGCAGGAACGATAAGGGGCTTTCCCACCCGTTCGCCCAGCGTGGTATTCTATTACGACAATATCGCTCGGCAATGTCGCAGGTGTCTGCATTCCAAGTACCCTATCGGGAGTCGCGAAATGGTTATTGGGGAGAGCCGACGTCTACCTTGAACTGGTGTGAAGAGGTAAACAACCGACACCCCTCGGACGACGTTGCGACAACTGCAGTTTGCTTACCACGGCCGCTCCCAGGACTACAACATCACATACTATTGTGCTGAAGCTGTCAACACGGCCACAAACCTGGTTTTCCTGTGGCTTGGGTTCAAGGGGCTCCGAAATGTTATCACTTACTCCCATGGCCCAATTTTCATCCTAGCGTTTCTGGGCTATATGGTAGTTGGGCTTGGATCGATGGCCTTCCACACATCTCTCAAATGTCAGAGAAATCTCGTCCATCTTTCTATCTCCCCGCTCTCGCAGTTAACCTGTCTGTACAGATTCCATGCAGCTCACTGATGAGCTTCCCATGATTTACACGGTCTGTATCATGTCTTACATTGCATTCTCGTATGGAAAACCCCCGAAAGTGAAGGCGTCAATAGGGGTGTTGCTTGTAGGAGTTGCCTGTTTCATTACGGTAAGTGATGCTCGTAGCAAGTGCTATCCCCAAAACTGTGTCTGTGATGCTGAGCCGACCGGCCGTTTCCTCATCGCTAGGTCTACTATCTCTACGCCCAAGATCCAGTGTTTCACCAGCTAGCGTATGGATTCATAACACTATCGTCGACGATTCGCGGCTTCTATGTGACGGAAGTAGAGGTGAAATCGGCTCTGAGAAAGCGCGTACCAGCCGAGTGCGATCAACGCATGCGAAAGATTCGCACGCTCGCCATTTCCGGCATCTTGATGTTCTTGGGGGGCTTCTTCCTTTGGAATATGGACAACATCTTCTGCCACCATCTCATCCAGGCGAGGAACCAAATGAAGCTGCCATGGTCGATTATTCTTGAAGGACATGGCTGGTGGCACATTCTCACGGGCTTAGGTAAGAGAGCAGTGACCCAATTCCCGTTACAGCCCGAAGCATGGACAGAATACTTTACTAACAATATTGTCTGGCACACACACAGGTGGTACGTATATGTGATTCCCGAAATCTTGTGATGGCTTGGCACAGTCCAGCCCGGTTCTTCTTGTTCTATGTGTTTTCCGTGTGGCTGACCCAGATTGTTCCGCTCCACAGCTTACCACATGATCTTGTGGAGGGTATGGGTCAATACGTGTCTCAACGGTAAGGAGAAGGAGTTCATGCTGGACTGGACTCCGCTGCGGTCCATCCCCCAGGTCGTCCCCAGCCGCGGTGGCACGCAGAAGAAAGCACAGTGAACCTTCCTAGTTGCACCACCAGCAGTGTTTCTTGTGCGAGTTTGTAGGTGAGTCACGATCATGGGAGGTCGTGGGTGGTGCGAGAGCGGGACTCGGAGCAGCTGAAGGATGTGAGGCGTCAGTTCTCGGCTGCAAGGCCGTATGCGGGCGGGGAGATATAAAAAAATCCCGATAGCCACAGGGTGGGATTGGGCAGAATTCAATGGAAATTGCCGCCATACACAGCGTGCTGACTGTCCTCGTCTGAAGTATTTGAATTGATATTGAAGGAATGGAATCGAAGGAAGCCTGAACGGGGGAGGGGTCCAACCAGCCATGTGTGGGCTTTCCCATTAGCACTGTACGGGCGCGATAACACAACTTGCCCAAATTTCCACAGCAGGAAGCTTCCCCACTGGCACTGGCGCGCAATGTAAACTGGTCTTCACTCACCTCGCAACGCTACCAACACAATACTCAGTCTTCCTTTTCAATCTGAACTGCACTTGTCGTCTCGTCCTGTTTGGCGTGTAGCAGCGAGAATGTCACTGTCGAACGAGGCGCTGCAAAAGGTGAGAGCCCCGCACCTTCACCCTCACCGGGCACGAGCATCGAAGCACAACTCTGACATTTGGTGACGCCGCCAGCTGGTGAGGGAGATAGAGTCACAGGCCATTGCTGCACAGCAGCAGATTGGTCTGGTACGCACACAGCTGGCGTCCAGACAACGGGAAATGCGACTCTCGCAGCTCACAAGCGCCGAGATCTCCACGTTGCCGCCCGACACGCCCATCTATGAGGGCGTCGGCAAGATGTACGTTTCCTTTATGAAATCTCGTTCATGACTTCTGATCTTCTCTAGGTTCGTTGCTCTGCCCGTGCCAGCACTTCAAGACAAGCTAGGCTCTCAGATGAAGGACATGGAGGCCGAGGTCGAGACCCTCGGCAAGAGGCTGCATTACCTCGAGACGACGGCGAAGAACAGCCAAGAGCACATTGAAAAGATGCTCGGCGGAAGGTCGTGACCGCCAGCATACTGATGCCATGCAGCCATCGCGGCTCTGACTGATGCGGCAGAGTGCACAAACACCACCAGCAAGCATCGGCCGGAAGGCAACCACATAACCGCATACTCGGTATACCACAACCGTCGTCACGTCACCTAAGGTATGAAACGGGAGGACCCGCGAGCGGCTTCCGCGCGGCAAGGCGCCTCTAGATCGGACTGCTGGTGATAGAGGAGCACCACAGTTGGTATGGATGGCAAAAGCCGAGCATAACGATCGGCTCGCTTCTAAGTCTTTCTACAGTACATTCCATTGCCACCGCCGCGCTCTTGCTATTCCTAATGGCTTGGGTGCATGTGCACATAATCGTGGAGTCACGCAGAATGTAGCAATGTACCCGAATCTAACACACATGCGGCTGCCCAACGCCAAGGAATCCTTCGTTTGTGGGGCCGAGATCTGAGGAGTGGTAGGTTGTGGCTTTGTAGCGCTGCCAACACGGTTTCAGCTGCCGCCAGAAACAACACAGGTTTTCTGGCACGACCTTTTACAGATCAATATCCAGCCCCTTTGAGGAGATGTGGGATGACATTAAACATGCCTTGCGCACGTCTGCCTGGTGTGCCATGTTGCACTGGTCTGTTGCTTTGGCTAAGCCGCATGATGGCATTTCCTGCGTGACAGTCTGCTGTGACCCAGTCTGGTGGATCTGCCGGATGGTCCTGATTACGGGTTACGAATTCAGGCCTACTACCTACACTACGTACGCTATCAGAGCGCTGCCGTCCTGCCGTCAACAGCATGGAAGCCAAGAGCCCTCATCTGGATCGACATGGCCCCTGGCTTGCGGATGGGTCTAACGATGCCGTAAGCGAGCAAGTGCAAAGAACCCCTCACTTAGCCCTATGCGCGGTTCTCTGGTGTTCTGTCGCGCCCCCCGCCTTTTGACGACCTCTACCCGTGGACGCCATCCAAACGGGCAACGCTCAACTCGTGAGACAACAGCCAACTGCCTGTTTTGTAGAGCTATCTCAGGTTCTGCGGCCGCCGACAAAGAGAAGCCGCAGTCCATCTACCTACACCCCATCCGTAATGCTGGGCCTCCCGCTCCGATGGATCGCCGATGGCACAGAAGGAAGACTCAGCCCCTCCACGACCCCTCCAGCCCATTCTCCGGGCATTCTCCGCAGGTTCAGCCCAGCCCACGAGCCCAACAGCCTCCAAGCGCGGGTATGGTCCTTGCAGGCCTTCTCAAACGTGCTTTGCTAGGCCAAAGCCGACACCCCAACCACCAGTCAATTTCCTTGCTCCCCCTTCCCGGATGGCAGCATGCCGCTTATTGCAGCCCTGGGACAGTCCCCCACCGCCCAGCAGATCGCTTTCTGGCCAACCAGCGCCTGTCCACCGTGGGAGCTGTTCCCACCCGGCCCACGCCGAGGTTCTCGCAGGTTCTCTCTAGCAAACAGATACCTGGCCGTGAGCCGCCCTGTCAGCTTCCGCTGCGCCGTCCAACCGCGGCGACGGCAGTCTCAGATACATCGTTGTACCTAGCCATCCACATCGCTGTCTTGCGCACTGTATCCTACCTTACCTGACCTCTGGACCTGAGGCAGTCTCGTCTTGTCCCTCCCGTGAGATTACCAGACAAGCACGAGCGAACCCAATGCCCCCTCCCCTCTCGCTACCCCCCCTCACACCCCTACCCCCCTCCACCCTCACGACGGCCGCAGCTCCGAATAAATGGTGGGTCGCACCCCGCTCAGCTGGCCGGCTTCCCATTCCTTCCTCCTGACCCCCTCTGTG
>Ga0247758_1000187_pt1 | contig 52612 bp, 61 predicted proteins | sample UWRJL156409C4_FD_180950 | JGI IMG/M metagenome (GOLD analysis project Ga0247758, IMG submission 180950) | Plant litter microbial communities from Arlington Agricultural Research Station in Wisconsin, United States - UWRJ-L156-409C-4 | ecosystem: Environmental > Terrestrial > Plant litter >...
GGGCCCGAGCAGAAGGGTCCGAGCAGACCCACTTTTGATAATGAACCGACCAGTCCTAGGTCGAGTTGAATTTCCTTATCAGTTTTGACTGAATTTCCCATAGTAATTTTTTTTTTTGACCACCCTTACAACAAATTGTCCTCCGGACAGGATTATAGATTTAGTAAGGAATAATAAAGGCATATTAAACTAAAGCCTTTCAATATAAGAAGTATGTCTAGTAAATTGGCATATTAACAGAGATAGTCTACACTAGGGGTTATTACTGTCCTTACTTTATCTTAATTTCCATTTAAGATTAATTTCTAAGTAAGGGTAATCGTCCTTTCCGTAAAAAGCTAAAGATATTAGTGGTAAAGTTTTAAAAGAAATAATAGGAATTAGTCTACTGACTTTAGCCTAAATGTAAACAAGTTATTAAAAGCTAATAAGAGTGTTAATAAGACCTTATCCAGATAGTACTATAATAGGATCTTTATAAACTTAACTGAAACGGTATTAACTTGGGGCGTTTGTTCAGGCCGACCCTGTTGTTCTTTTTAGGCTCTGTGTGTAATATTACTGTAGCCGTTTATGTATATAGCGATGCGTTCTCTAGCGCGTGCAACCGTCAAAAAGGGGCCGCGCCGCGCGGTTCTTTAAACCGTGCTTCTTTCAATTAACGATCGATCCGACGATTTTTCACCATGAAGACCTCCCATTAAAAGCCTAGTGACATTCTGGCCCTTCGATCGAAGGAAGATGACCTGATCTACAGTCGCGTTTCCTTTATTGTTCTACACTAGGCTCTGTTCTATGCTAAGCACTGTTATATACTAAGTTTTATTCTATACTAGGTACGTATCTGTTTTTCTACGTTAGTTACATTTATGTCCCTCCGATTAGAGGACCAGTAGTCTAGGAGTCGGCCTTTCAAGCTGATAACAACGTTCTGTAGGTGTGGTTCTCTTTATGGTTTCTTCCCTATTATGCCATCGCACTAGTTTAGTATACTTAACTTACTTAACTTTATTTCCTAAGCTTATAAAAGACTTATAATAGTGTAAGTCTTTATATATATAAAGTGACCTCTTAATTAGTTTAGTTAAGGAGTAAGAAAGCTTTAAAGTTATTAAGGCAGTGTCATCTATTAAATTAGAAGTGGATTAGTTGTAATTAGTTAGCGTTATAGTATTAACGATCTTAATAAAAGAAGCATTATTAACTTTAGCTGTAATATTATCTATATTAAAATCCTTATAATTAAGTTATAATAATGTATGCTCTAGTAGCCCTGTAATGTCAGTGCTGTTACCTTCTAGTACCGCTAGTACTAGTATAATACTGGTATCGTTAAACTTAGCTAAGTTAAGAGTAAACTTCTTATTAAGGGAGAGTGTAATTTCGGTGTAACGCGCTAAGCCGCTTCCGGCAACCACTACTACCAATAACCCTCTCCTAGTAATCGCAGTAATCGGCTGCGCGCCTGTGGATAAGCTATTGCCGATAAAGAAATTTTCCACTTATCAGAAGCCCCTGATTTCCAACCACTTCCAACTCCTGTATTTCGAACGCGAACCCCCTACCCCCTCTATAACGCAACGCGCCGTATGCGCTAGGGCCGCTGGCACCACTATCACCACCTCCACCCTCCACTAACCACCACCACCATTACCACTATAGCTGACGACTTGTACGCAGCCGCTGAGGGCCGTGCTTAGGAGGCGTGGAGAGCCGGCTTGTAAGCGAAGAAGGACAAGTAGCCAGCAAATACAACGAGGAGTTACGCTTCGAAGCAGCGCAAGTGGAGGGCGTAGTGCTATAAGCCGCGCGTAGGGCTAGATGGAACCCTCTTTACCTAGCTAGACGGCAAGCTTGTTACGCTGGATAAGCTAGCTGTTTAGCTGAAGGAAGATATCCTCTTACGGCACGTTAAGGTGCTTAAGAAACGCTGTGGCTATAACTGTACAGAGCTACCACTTTAGGCTGATAAGTAAGCTACTCTCTGTAAAGCTGAAGCTCTTACCGTAACGTTAGTAGTGCTAGTTATTAAGGCAGCTTAAATCCTTACTGATAACTATAAGAGTTATATACTGTTACTAATTATAGTAACGGTAGCGGTAGCAGTAACAGCTATTAGTAATAAAGAGGAAGGTGACCTTTACACGAAGGGTACGGTAGATACGTATATTACTGTTATAATTAAGCTTTAATACGTATAAGTAGCTTATAACAGTAGGAATACAGATAACCTACGTAGTATTATTATACGTAGCTTTTTGGAATAATATAGCTGTTAAAGAAACCAGCTTAACTGTGTTAGCTTTAAGGATCGTAGTGTTAAAGGTATCTAAGTTAGGTATTCTACTGTTAAGTGGTTTATAATTCAGGAGCATTTACTTTACGGAGCAGTTAGTATGCTGTAGAAATTCCGAATGCGCCTGGATCTTCTTTTCAGCCATTATTACCTTCTGTGTAGAGAGAACTGCTGAAAGATAAAGCTTATTAACCTCTTTTTACTCGATTACCCTTTTATTAAAGGCTTTACACTATATAGCTGCCTTATATCGCTTTTATAAGATGGTAAGATAAATAAGATGGTAAAAAAGGAGTTTATAAGGTCTTTACGTTATAAGAACCCCTTTCTTTATACACAGGGTGCCTTAGTATAGTTATTCTTCTGGTGATAGTATATTACAGGTAAGCCGTTACTTTCTTTTCGTTACTGTTAGGATTAGTATTGAATTAAGGTCTTTATTAGTAAAAATTGTGAAAAAGAGCTCTTTTACAGTATGTAGTTATAGGAGACCTAATATATCTTTAGCACTATTAGCCTCTTTACAGTAAAGAAGATCTATTTATTACAGTAAGTTAGAGCTTAAGATATAAAGACTTATAACACTTCACTTACATAAATTTTATAGGTTAGCTATTAGAATTAAAGCGTTCTTTGCTAAGTGTACTTTACTTACTTACCATATTAATTTATATGTATTATTATTAGCTTTTTTAGATTACTAAGCGATTATTTCCTAGCGTGTGCAGTATAGGAGCCTCTAGCTGCTTTATAAAGCCAGCTTTAGCTTTAGATCGAAGAGTAAGAGCTCTGCTTTAAAGTGTGTGTGTAGTGTTGTTAGTAAGTGTAAGGCGGCCTTAATAACGACGACCTTATTAGTAATAGCTTCCTTAAGCTTATAAGGCACCTTTATATTATTTTTCTACAGGACTTAGCCGTTTTATAACTATAATTTCCATTACTGCCCTTTTTCTCTTACACCCTTTTTCACAGTAATAAGTGGAGGCTTTTACGTATATAGTATAAGTTAATATTATTAATATAGTAGAGTTATTAAGCCTTTTATTATAACGTGCCTTACTAAAGCTATATAGCTTTATAAAGAGCACTCACTTTACTATTTTACATAATAGCTAACAGATTGCTAGCTAGTTAGCTAATTAAGAAAATAAGGTTTTAGAAGCCTTACTCTCTAATAAGATCTTTATTACAATTACTAATACTAGCTATTTAAGAGCCAACCCTAACCTGGTGTTAGGAGTGCCTATACCTGCACCTACACTTACACTTACGCTTACGCCTACACCAGTGCCTTTGCTAAAGCCGGCTGTAACGAGTAACTTTACGGCACCGCCTGTGATTTCTAGCTTAAGGAAGGTATTTACGGTTAAGGACGTCTAGCGCGAGTGGAAAGAAGGCTTCGGAGGCCAGCCTGTAATACAGAAGCTTAAGGCCCAATAGGGAAGCCGTTAGCGCCCTGGAAGCACTATTAGGGTACAGTTTTACTGCCGTAAGGTAATCTGGGATGCTATCTCTTTACGTATATCTAGGGGTTAAAGTAAAGCCGAGGCTGTGGCAGAGGTAGAGCAAATACGTGGCGATGGAAGCCTTAACCGGCTTATAGATACCCTTAAGCAGCGTAGGCAACACCATAACGCCTGAAATCGATAGACAGGGGTCTGAAGTAGCTAAGGAGGGTGGAAATTACTATTTCAGGGGTTTTCCAAGGCTCTACTGTTGATAAATCCGCTTATTGTTAGTGATATCCTGGTCTGCAGCCAATTAAGTGGATTACCTTAGCAAAATGGGCCTACGATAAGTCTATCTTATAGACTATAAGATTATATTTATTAAACTTAAAGGTATTAAGTAAATCTTTAATAATTAGCTTTTAAGGAGTTAAATTTTAAGATAACTAAGTCCTAAGATAGTTTAGATCTACTAGCTTAATTAGGTTAACTAATTCTATAAGGTATTACTAAAAAAACCTAAACCTTAACAGTATTAACTAATTAAAGCTATTAACAGCCTTCTCTTACTTATAGACTGCCTTTGCCCTTATATAAAGCTTATTTAAGTATTTCTGTTCTTTAAAAGGTAATTAGTAATGTTAGATAATCTTAAGACCCTAGCAGCGCGCTACCTCTTTTAAGGCAGTGAGAGGTTTAGATCCACTTATAGCTGCCTTAATAAAACAACCTCACTAATTTTTATTATCCTCTTACTCTACTAGTAATTTTCAATTCTTACCCTACTTCTATTATCTGTATATAAGGTACTTATTTATTATAATACGCTTATAAGTAGCAGTTAAGATATCTGCTTGATTATATTAGCTAAGTAGCTTATCTCGCTTTTACATATATAAGCTGTACTGTATATTAAGGTTATATGTATAAAGTTCTTCATAGAAGTAGTTAACATATAAAGCTTAGCTAAGCTTTAAAACAGTTACCTTGTTAACTGATTTAATGTCATCTAGGTGTGTATTAGAAAATTACGTTATAATAGACCTAATTACAGTTTATAAAGTGCAGATGCAAATAGAAATTAATATTCAGGGTTTAATAATGTTTAAAGCGTAGTATGATAATTATAACCTAAGTGGACGTTATATATAGTAACGTTACGTAGCATCTGCGCTTTATTTATAAGAGCTAATAACATTACCCGTTTAAGACCCATATGTAAGGTTAGATTCCAACCTTATATATAAGTCGCTGTTAGGCGGTCTGTAACTAACCACCTAATAGGGCATTTATTAAAGCTTACTAATGCCTACGTTAAGTTACCGTCACTGTCTTAATCGCTTTAAGCTAACGTTAAGAGCCAGACAGTCACTGCTATATATAGCAAGTAGTAATAGGACTGCATAGATAAGGCTATATAGTAACCTAGTTAGTTATACACGTAGGGACCAAATAAGAAACTTTAAGTATAAACTTACGTAAATCTACTAGTGTCGCTTTATTCAGCAGTGGCATAGTCCTCTATAAGCTCAAGTGCGCAGCTTACCACTAACTAGCAGGTGGAAGAGTAAGTGTAACGTCTAGCTACTGATCCAGTTACTAACCACGCTAGTGGGAGCAGTCCTAACAATAGGCAACCGCTTTATACCAGCTACTAAGTGCATTAAGCGGAGAGGACTTTAATTATATACAACTTACTTATACCACTACTACTATTAACCTGTAGTTATAATAGGGCAGGTAAGAGCAGTCTTAAATTATATATTATATTATAATAAGCTATTAAGGTATTTATACCAGCTATTACTCTAAGTTTAACATATCGTAAGCCTACAGGGCATATCCTTTTAGTAAAACATAAGGATACACAGCACCTTAGTTAAGCTTGTAATAAAAACCCTACGTTAGCCTATTAAACTTGCTTTCCTGTTAACAAATCGGCTGCACTACAGCGCCTTTAACAGCCTTATAACCTTCCTGCTGTTATTAAGTTTATTAATAAGGCTGTTAACGCCAGGGTTAGTGTTACGCTATAATAGATATATAATAAGCAGACTATCTTATATTAGTGTATATATGGTTTCTTAATTATATAACCTGTGTAATATTAATAATATAATGCTTTTAAGGAGGGGTCGAGCGAACGCTCGTCTCCGAGTCCTCCAGACAGTGCTGCCTCCAGGTTCTTGGTTGGCGAGCGGCTTATCTGCAAGCACTGAGGCCTGCAATTGCTCACACCGCGAATCGGGCTGTGCACAGCACCGCATCCGGGCCAATTAGAAAGTGGCGGCCGAGACCCATTTTGCGTGTTTGCTTGCAGTGGCCCATTGAGAAGACCAGACCGTCGCTTGGGCTGTTGGGCCGCTGCAAACGCAGGGAAAATCCAGTTGACCGAGATGTGCGGCCTTAGTCGCTGGCAGCCAAGGGGATGGAGGGCGTGCCTGGTCGTTCGTTGATAAAGTCTCGAGCTGCCGCTCCCGACCTGGTCGGTCAAAGTAACCGCAACTCTCACTCCTTCCCTGTCGCAGTCTCTTAGTCGGCCCCTAATTCTGCCCCACTCATTCTACCTTTCAGGCCGCAGTCATGGTTCTTTTGCAGAACGGCTCGTTGAGCCAGCTCTGCTCGACAGACCAGTTGGAGCTCCTCGACTCTATCGACCACCTCCGTCTCCAAGGCATCAACAACTATGTGTCCCTCCCGCAGATCATCGTTTGCGGCGACCAATCGTCGGGCAAGAGCTCCGTCCTCGAGGCCATCTCCGGTGTCTCCTTCCCGGTGAAGAGCAACCTCTGCACTCGGTTCCCAACCGAGCTCGTGCTTCGCAGAGCCCAACACGTCGGCGCCAATGTGTCAATCGTGCCCCATGAATCTCGCGGCGAGTCGGAGCGCGAGGCGCTTCGAGGATTCCAGGAGAGCCTGGAGGGATTCGACGGCCTCCCGAAGGTTATCGACAGCGCCAAGCTCGCCATGGGAATCACAACCCATGGCAAGGCATTCTCCAAGGACATCCTGCGCATCGAAATCACCGGTCCTGATCGCCCTCACCTGACCATCGTCGACCTCCCAGGGCTCATTCACTCCGAGACCAAACACCAAACCGCCTCGGACGTTGAGCTCATCCAGGATGTCGTTCAGGGCTACATGAAAGAGCCCAGATGCATCATCCTCGCTGTCGTCTCGGCCAAAAACGACTTTGCCAACCAGATCGTGCTGAAGCTGGCACGCGCGGCAGACAGCAGCGGAAACAGAACCTTGGGTGTGATCACCAAGCCCGACGCCCTCATCCCCGGCTCTCCGAGCGAGGCTCAGTACGTTTCTCTTGCTCGAAACCAAGAGGTTGAGTTCCGCCTCGGATGGCACGTGCTCAAGAACATGGACTCGGACAAGGGCGTCTCGACCCTCGCTCAACGCGATGCCGAGGAGGCCGAGTTCTTCAGCCAAGGAGGATGGACCGAGCTGCCCCAGGCCTCTCTCGGTGTTGAGAAGTTGCGCGGCCGTCTGAGCAGGGTTCTCCTTCGACAAATCGCCGCTGAGCTTCCTGGACTCATTAGCGAGATTGACGCCAAGTTCACTGCCTGCCAGGACCAGTTGGTCAAACTCGGGAAGCCCCGTGCAAGCTTGGAGGAGCAGAGACTCTACATGTTCGATCTCAGCCAGTCGTTCCAGACTTTGGTGAAAGCAGCCGTCGATGGGACGTACAACGACACTTTCTTTACCGACGCCAAGACGCCAACAGGATATCAACAGCGCGCCAGAGCGGTTGTTCACAATCTCAACGGAGGTTTCTCTTCTGAGTTGCTGCGTCGCGGGCACTACCGGACCATCGTAGCTGAGGGGGAGACAGTAGGGGTTTCTCACGTGGGCTTGAGAAGCATGCCGGAGGCGGACTTCCTCGATCACATCGAAGACCTGATGCGTCGGACGAGGGGGCGAGAGCTTCCTGGCACCTTTAATCCCATGATTGTGGCCGATCTCTTTCTCGAACAGTCTAGTCCGTGGGAATGCATTGCGGAAAAGCATGTCAAAAAGGTGTGGTATGCTCTCAACAATTTTCTCCAGCTCGTTGGCAAGCACATTGCAGACCCATCCACTTCGAGGTCGATTGAGAGAGAGATCTTCGACCCGGCTATGAAGGAGCTCCTCGGGCAACTAAGCAACAAAACGGCCGAGTTCCTGGGGCCACACAAGGCCGGCCACCCGATCACATACAATCACTACTTCACGGAGACATTGCAGAGCGTTCGCCGAGAGCGGTTGACAAAGGATGCGAATGAAGCCGTGAAGAAGTTCTTTAAGGTTTCGGACCTCAGCAATGTCTACCAGAATGGGTACATTGACCTTCGGCCACTGGTATCGTCTTTGGTCGACTCAAGCGAACCGGATATGGACCGATTTGCCGCCCAGGAAGCGCTCGACTGTTTGAACGCCTACTACAAGGTATATTAACCCGTTTGCGTCCTCCCTATTGTTGAAAAGGCATACATCTGTGCTAGTCGATACTCGGCTTCTCTAGCTCGAGTCTTCTTCGGCTCTAGTCCTCTCGCACATTTTGTAGCACTAACATGGCTTACTAGGTCGCGTTGAAGCGATTCATCGACGACATCGCGGTTCAGGTCATCGAAGAGAAGCTTGTGTCTCAACTGCACAGCATCCTGTCACCCGTTTCCATATTCAAAATGCCAGATGACCAAGTTTCTCGGATTGCAGGGGAGTCAGAAGATAGCAGGTCTCACCGAGAGCAGCTGAAAAGGCAGCTGGACGTGTTGAGGAAGGGTCTCGAGACCTGCAAGCGCTTTGTGGGCCTGAAGTTTGGTGGGGGTGCGTTTGGTATCTCACTTGAGTCAAGTCTCACTTCAATATGCTGACACCAGTGCTTAGATGCGGTGTTCGTTCCTAGCAGTCTGATGGAGCGCGAGCCCTTGGGGCTTGGGTATGACATCAACCCTGACCTGGAGCCCAGAGATCGTACTACCGTGTTGACATTTCCCTGGCACGATCCAGTAGCCACATCACCTTCCCGTTCAGCGACGAAGCCACGCTTCGTGGCTTTTGATCCGGCTGGGCTACAATCGGAGCCGGAGCCGGAGCCGCCGCTGGAGCCGGAGCCAGAGCCGCCGCTGGAGCCAGTGCCCGAACCAGAACCGGAGTCAACACTTAATGATAATCTCTGGGGGGCACCCGCCACCAGCAAGAAAGACAAGAAAAAGAAGAAATTGGGTACTATCTATTGAGATAGATTTGAGGCCGATCTTGAGAACTCCACTTAGTTAGACTTTTGACATGATCTGAAGGAAGGCGTGTAATATTGTAAAGCACTAGCAAATTAGCAGATGTTACAACCTGAATCAAAAGCTCGGCTCCCAACTATCCATGAGTAATAAACTACATGCCGCAGGGTATGTCAGGCCCAAAGGAAGGAAATCCATTTTTCCCCTCACCAATCATCATCATCTTCCGCTACGGGCCCCTTCGGATGCTTGAGCGTACATGCCATCGCATCCGATAACCCACCAACCGCTCCCTGTATCCGCCCTGCTTCATCAGGTCTGAAGTAGGGATTACGACCCCCTCGCGTTCTGTTCTCACTCTCCTCTCTCCTTCCCGTCCCCATAGCCGCACCCCCTTCCGTGACATCCGCCCTAGCCCCAGGCCCCTCATGCACATACGCTCTCGGCACCCATCCTACCTCCCCCGCCGAATTCTCCGCGAGAAGCCAGCCACCTGTAAACAATCACATCAGCAAATCCCGTCAACATCACAGTAGGTACCCAAAGCTACCAGCGCTGGGGCCTCCCCATTAACAGGGAGAACGTACCTGCCCCCCCAGGCCCTTCCGGCTCAACAAGCTGGACCTCCTCTCCGACCTCGACGCTCAGCTCGTTATCTTCGGCGGCGACGAACTTGTACAGCACGCGGCGCTTTTCTCTTTCGCGGTTTGCCTGGCGCCAGGTCTGGCGCCATGTTTGTGTTGATGATGATGACGGCACTGGGACTGGCGCTGTTGATGGCAATGATGTTGGTGGTTGAGTACAAATTTGAGGACTGGGTTGAGTTTGGGATTGGGGTTGGGCTTGAGTTCTCGTCACGGTAGGCAGCCGGCTGATTTCAGAGTAGGGCTGGGTGCTGGTCGTGGTTGATGTTCTTCCGATGTTGATTTCGACTTTAGCTTGGATGGTGGTGGTGGTTGTTGTTGTGCTTGTGGTTGGAGGCCCCGCTTGGAGCTGGGGCTTGGGGGCGGGGTTGCTGTCGCCGTTGGGTTCGACGAGGAGCCATTCTGAATCTTCTTCGGGTGTGTTTTCGTCGGATTGTAGACCTGAGGTTGAGGTGAGAGGGGCGTCTGGGTCGGAAAGGGCGCGGTCCGCCCTCGCCGGGAAGAGGTGGGATTGAATCCACGACATGTTGCGGTGTCGTGGGTTGGCGGGGAGCGGATTGAGGGGGCGGGATCAAGATTTTGAATGGGCTCAACGATGCGGGGTGCTGACGCGGACATCTAACTGGGCGCCTGGATTTTGGTTGAGGTGGGATTGGGTGGCCTGGCTGCATCCGAGGACATGATTTGGCGGGGAAGGAACGATTACGTAGGTAGGTAGATTCTTAGAAGCTTGCATTCGTGAACTTGAAGGATCCTTGTGCACCTTGAACTTCACGATCAAATAAAAGTCATTCTATCAACCCTCTAACCAGCCTGGTAAACGGCCAACGCAGCAACATGCGGATTTACGGCCGTGACATTGTAAGGCGTGACAAATAGGTCCAGATCGGTCAGGGCAATAAACATGGTGCCATTCACCGCCGGATCGCCCAGCCAAGTCGACACATTTGGCTGGATGGTATACGCCGTCCGTTCCTCCAGGCTCACATTTAGCAACGGTGTGTAGGTCACGTTGAGCTGCGATAGCCAGGCGGCAAACTTGGGCCCCTTGACGTTTGTCGTGGTCACGTAGCTGTTGTTCGGCCCGACGAGGTGCCCGGGGGCGTCCCATTGCAAGAACACCTGGCGGCCCGGGTACGATAGAGGGATGGAGTGGTTCTGGGAGATGGCGGCGCGACAGTCGAGTGCGGGGTCCGTGGCGTTGACGCAGAGCTCCGAGTCTGGAATGTCCTTGGTGGAGAGCGAGTTCGCCGGGCCAGCCGTGGTTTCGTTCCACGCATCGGAGCCGTTGATGCGCGCAGGGTTGGGCTGGTTCAGAATATGCAGGGTTGGGAAGTTCTGCCAGACGAGGCGGGTCTGGTCGTGCGGACAGGAGCTGATGTACGGTGCAAGGAGGGTCCAGGCCCACGACTGCGGGATGCCGGGCGTGTGCCATTCCGGCATGGGGAACTGCCCGCCGAACTGGCGGAAGATGAGCTGCTGGCGCGCCTCGACCGTGATGCTTTGGAGGAGCATCTGTGCGGCCGGGCCTGAGTTGAGATGCGGGAGGAAGCCGTACACGCCGGCCTCGGCCCAGCGCGTGAGCTTCTGGTTAAAGTCGATGAACTCGCGCACGTTAGACACGGGGTAGTTGTATGTGCACTGTTTCGGTGCGCTGGGGCCGAGCATGTTGGCAACGACAGAGGCGTGGCCCACCTCCTGGTCGGCCATGTGTTGCAGCAGATGGCGGTCCTCGGCGTCGATGCCGTACGCGTCGAACTCTTCTTCCGAGAAGGTGGCTAGGCCCCAATGGAACAGGTCCAGCTCGATCCACTCGTGGAAGAGGGCGAGGGCGAGCGACTGGTAGTCGAAGTCGCTGGCGACCTTGTACACGGGCTCGGACCCGTTGGTGCCAATGCCGCCGCTGGGCGTGTACGGCATCGGCTGGTCGCCGTGAAGCTTGCCGTCGGCCGGATACGCCACGATCTGCGGCGGCGGTGGTTGGGGCACGATCGAGGCTGCCAGGACCGTAGTGGACAGCGCGCCGGTGGTGGTCGCCGGAGGCCCATCGTATGGGCCGTTTGATGTGACGTTGTGGTGCGAGATGGCATATGGGGAGGGAATGGGGGGACTGGTGGGCTCCGAGAAAACGGTTGTCTGGGCTTCCGATACCACTGGCACCGCGTCGACCGTGTTTAGCACCGCGAGCAGGCCTGCCGCCCAGACAGCCATTTTGGGCACCATGATCGTGATTGCCAGTAGTGCGTTGTGGTGAACTTGACTTAAGTAATTGATAGTAATTGCGGTACACAATGTACACGAATTGAACGGTCCTACAGTTGACGAGTACCCTCGACTTATACCTGCGTTCCCCGCCCCTGCGACCCCGCTTTCCAGCTCTTGATGATTCTGAAAGTCATGATGCCACCATCCGGAAACGGCTACCATATTGAGCTTTGTCTGCGGTCAAGATATGGCAGTACCGTCTTCCGATTACTCGTAGGCAAGAATTGTGGATCGCGAGCCGTTTGCTCCGCTGTGTGAACGGCAACTGTCTTTGTCGTGGTTCCACCAATTGTCTTGACACCTTCTGCCGATGGCGGCGAAAGTCATGATATCATCGACTTCTCACAAAATCACGGTCACTTATATTTTTCGCGTAACTTTTGATGTCACCCAATCAGTAAAAAGAAACGCAGGTAGCAAAAACCTCAATTATTCATATCATGCATCGGACACATTACTAGCTACCTAAGTGCCTCGTTATTCTACCGGACATCAGGGATCCAGTGAAGTTGCTTCGGGTCACACCGGCCGCAGCAGTTCTCGTACTTCCTATCACATACCTCTCTTGTTACCGGCGGCCACACGAAGACCACTCCTTAACATACTCGGGCTTTCGTCCGAGGCTCGAATAAGTCAAATTCTAGGCCTCGAACCGATACATTTCCAAACCTATGGTCCAGGTCTCAGTTGAGAACAAAACTATTGGTTGCTTTCCCTGCCCGATTTCGACAACAGGTCTATGTTTTACCCTAAAGTTGCCCTCAGCAATTTCCATGTTCGTGCGTGACCCTGAGCCGCTCCTGAGCTAGGGTGAGCTATGGGTGAGTCTGGCCTGCACAGCCGTGTGGCCCGATTTTGGACCCTCGACTAAAGTTGCCATCCGGAGATTCCAGTACGTTCCTTAGTTTATACTAACTATACCGCATAAGGTGTAGCCACGTTAGTGGTGAGGTTAGTCGTAAAATAGGATTCTGTTGCCATGTATTAGTGAGGTGAAGTATGGAAAGGGCAGGGGAAGGTGTTAGAAAGAAAGGGGTTTAGGGGCCCCGGGCATTTAGTCAGCGGAGCTGACTGGATGCCTGGCACTACCAGAGCGCCAGTAAGCCTTAACCACCGCAGTAACGAAAGGCTGAATCTTACTAATAGGTTTATAAAAAAGGGTCTGGCTGGAAGTTAGAAGAGAATGATAAGTAATATAATCATGCAGTTACAACCCTTTAATTCCACAGATCCTAAAATGCAGTGTTTTCTAAGTCCGCCCAATCCACTTTAGAGAGAGAAGGGAGGCGCATCTCCATCCCAATACCTACATTACATAGCTCTAAGAGCAATAGTGGCTAGGAATAAGGCCGTAGTGATACTGAATGGGGAAGATATGGAGGACTGCATAATCGTTGGGGTTGACCCCAGGAGAGTCTCGTCGGCTGGCAATGATGATCACCGACATCAAGAAAGAGCCTGAGGCAAAGCCAGGGCGAAAACGACGCTACTCACAAGTCGAAAAGGAGGCAGTAGAGCCCTAGATAGACGAATTCATGGTGTTGATAATTGTATTTGACCCCTGAGATTGGAACATGTGCACGGCTCAGAATGCAAAAAGACGGCCATGTAGGGCCTCAGCACCAAGAAAATTTATCACGACTTCTATTTCAGGAAACCGGCCGCGCGATTGACGTTGGCGTAGTCGCCCCGCTGCGCGGGAGGCGCCGGCTTGGCGTCATTGAAATTCTCAGGATCACCTTAGGGATTCGTGGGTTTTCAAATGACGGATAACCCTGAGTACCCGTCAGGTTGGGTTAGGGTTTTGTATGAAAGGGGTGTGTTCGTGGAAAAGATAGAGTGTGCGGGAATAAATTCTCTTATATATTGCTTGTCATGTAATGGCATCCTAAAGACTCTGCCTTGCTGCCCAGGCGGCGGTCGCTATCCTCACCCACATGACTTGAACCGTCGAATCAGCGTCCGTCTGTTTGAGTGTGATTTCCCCAGGCTGCATTTGGTGAAGTGCCGGGCTGGTTTTATGATCCAGCGCACCGGCTTGCGGGTAAATAGTCGAGGCCAATGCGCGGTCCAGGGTGATCCATGGGTAGCCGCTTTTAGTCTCTGTATTTTTCCGCCTCATTTGGGTCTTGCACGACACTTGAGTGTTTCCCGCGGAGCATTCCTCACCGTCGGGTCAAGCGAGTCTTGCCTTCTGTGGAGCTGGGTCCCCGGAATCTATCTATCACCAAGCACCATGTGGTATCTTGTTCGATCCAAAATAATCGCACCGTTCTAGAAGCACTTTTATTGAAGCTTGAAGTAGCTCATGAGACTCTTCCTCATCTCAACTTCTTGCAGCTGTGAGGAGACTCCCAGAGCGGCAGTTTTTAAGGCTTCTCCTTGTCAAGAAAGAACCATACATCTCGTCTATAGCAAAACTCAAGACGCCCGACAGAATGCAGGTTCTGTTACAAACATCGTATACCCGTAAGCTCTAGTTTATTCAAAATGCCTGCAGTCACGAAAATCCGCCTCTGAATAATACAGTATTCACCGTGGATTGGTGGAATTAGAACATCGAGCTACCAGACTAGCAGCCACCAATCCACGGAACGTGAGCGAATGCCAAGATATTGCATCCACCTCGGCAATAGTTCCATCCCCGAGCCTTACCAGGTAAATGGCATTCGCTTCTGTCAAGCTGAGAATTTCTATATCACCACCCAGCCCCCTTTCTCAGCCGTCATCCCGCAACTCCACCTCATTCTCCAACTCCATCCCAATCCTTATTCTCACCAGTCTCGCCACAATGCCAAAGCCCGCCCACGTCCTTCTCGCCCTGGCGAGCAGCTGTGCCGCCTACACCGACATTCGCCACAAGCGCTTCATGATCAAAAACATCGACCCCATCGTCTTCCCCGGCCAATACAAATCCCACATGCACTCTTTCTACGGCAGCGACGTCGTAACAAAGGACCTCCCAACCACCAAGCAACTGCAACAGGGCTGTCCCTCAGGCGAGAACCCCAACGACCTGTCCGTGTACTGGGCGCCAACCCTTTTCTACGTCAACGGAACCAACCATATCGAAGTCAACCCCGGCATGTTCAGCACCTACTACGAAAACATCGACAAAGCCGAGATCCCCTACCCCGAGGACTTCTTCGTCATCGCGGGAAACGCTAGTGCGAAGAGTCAGGCCGACGTGGATGAGCGGACGACGGGTATTACGTGGTGGTGTGAGAATGGACCGGAGGATCGGCAGAACCGACCAAGGGCGGCGATGCCGAGGGTTACGTGCAGCGGGAATATTCAGGCGATTTTGCGGTTCCCTGATTGTGTGGATCCAAAAGATATTAAAAAGTATGGATACGTGGCGGCCAATGGGGGACGGTGTGCGGCGGGGATGAGGAGGATTCCGCAGTTGCGGTTTAGTATCCGGTATAATGTGAGGAAGTTGATTCCAGGGGGCTGGAATGGCGTGCCGCCGTTGAAGTTGGCTTGTGGGGATGTGAGTTTGGATTTTGATAGCTTGGTATTGTGATACTGACTGTGTTTGTTTTAGATTGGTGATGGGTACTGCCTGCACGGCGACTTCATCAATGGTTGGTTCGATGATGCTCAGCAGAATCTGCTCAAGGCGACAAGCAGGAATCAGTGGATGCGTATCGATGGCGCAAAGGGACAAGGCAAGGCCGGAGCTTCCTGCCAACCCAAGGATGCCGAGCCGGGCAAAGGGACCAGCGATTACCATGAGAGCTTGAAGATGATGGGCATGCAATGACTTTCCCGGCCGGTGTTTGGAGCAATGACAGGGTTCTGCGTATACCTTCTTTTTGAGCGAGCAAATTTATTAGCTTTGGGAACTTACTTTATTTAGATTGACCCTGCTGGCCAGCCGATAAATTTTGGAGCTAAATTGTAGAGGGTTGGGTTGTGTGAAGAATGGCGTTTGACGTTGTGATAATGTTGTGGCGGACAAGGAAAGGAAGCCGCCGTGAATGCGGCTGGCAGGTGGTGGCAGTTGGTATGAAGTTGATGCCATTCTGCTGCGCACGGACCATCTCATTGGCTTGGCATGCGAGATGCCTTCGCGCTTGCAGCTGAAAGGCTTCGATGTCCCATATACCTCGAAAAGAAAAGCATCAATTCATGCTCCTGTGCGCATCCTTCCATCCAGCGCGCGAGAAGGTGACTGCGCCCTCCTTCATTTCCTTGCCATTAGGCTTCGACATCCACAATGCGGCGGCTCCTACCGTCGTGGTGGGGTTCCAGGGGCGCCGACCGGGATAACATTTCCGAGCGATCATTTCCTGTGGGTCTCAAATCGCTCTACCACACATCTAACAGCGCTCTTGAGTGAGGAACCCAATCTGTTGTCAAGCTCTTCCAACCCGGCTAACTTGTTTCTTTCAGTGTCGTTTTCGTCCACAGCCCAGCAGATGATTGTTATAGGACGTGGACTGTGACCGGCTCATCGACGCCATGGCCGCAGGCACTCCTCCCAAGCGAAATTCCCAACGCCCGCATTCTCACTTTTGGATATGATCCTCATACAGAGCCTTCAAGTTCGAAGCCGGCGTCGGTCCCGGATGCAATCTCCAACTTCGCATCGAGCCTCATTCATGACCTTGCTCGCTACCGAGAAAACGATGCTTCGGTAAGACACATCGTGATAATACAGTAGGATGAGCCTATTAGTAACGCTCTGCAGAACAGACCCATTGTGTTTGTTTGTCACAGCATGGGCGGTTTTGTTTGCCAAATGGTACGTCATCACATCCAAACGAATCTGAATGCCCAGACCTCTCACCGCTGCCACAGGCTCTCCTATCGAGCCAGTCTGGGCAGTGTCAACAACGAAATATATTCCATTCGACATGCGGTATCATGTATTTTGGGACACCCCATCAAATGTCGAGTATTGCCCGATGCACTGAGTACTTATACCGAGCGACTGGTATAGCAGACGAGGTTCGCACCAGAAATTTTGATGTCTGGCAACATTGTGCAGGCCGCCTCGTACAGACGCAAGATGAGTTTTACAACGCCTTAGCGAAACGGGACGCAGCACTTGGCCCTGTCAGGCTTTGCTCCTTTTATGAGGAGCTTTTCCCATCGGAGTCTGAAGCGAACTTGGTAAGTGTCATGTCCGAGCTCTGCTATTGCGTGTTGACAAGTGTTGTCAAGGTGGTACCGAAAGAGTCCGCCATACGCTCCTCTCACACGGCCATTGGAATCCGGAGCAGCCACCTCGATATGACCAAGTTTGCCGCAAACAGTGACGCAGGATTCGCAGCCTTCTGTGGTGAGCTGCAAAGGTGGCTTGCCGAGATTGGGATATCCGCTGTGAAGTCAGGCCCTGATTCCCCAGAGAGGAACAAGCGGAAGTCATCTGCGTCACCCAGGGTTTTTCGCGCACAGGGTATACCATTGTCCTGGCAGACTGATCAAGTTCAGTCATTTCTCACACAACATGAGTCACTGGAGTCCCCAGGAGAACCTTTAGGGCTCAGGATTCATTCGATGGCTGACGACATTTATCGCCGCTCGAGGGTTGCGACGGTGACCTTTCAGACTGTGCCCTCGGAGCTTCGGGGCATTAGCAACTGGAGCACATCGTTGCCTCCGCCAGGCGCGCTTGATCCGCCATCTAGCCTTACGCCGCGGCTTTGCATCAATCTAGACGACAAGTTTGATGGTATCACTACTTTGTTCTCCCCGCCTCCTGAGCATCACAAGGTCGAGTACGATTGGAATGACCCCCTACTGCCACAGCATGGTTGACTGATAAGTGTAGCATAATCGCAATATCAGGTCTCGGTGGGCACGCCTTCGGGTCTTTCAAGGGGTGGAAAGCACATGTGGCTGCGGGACTCCCTTCCTTACGACCTGGTTTTTGACGAGGACAGCAAGCCGACGGTCCGGATAATGACCTATGGTTACGATTCCACCATTCCTGGCAGTGGCAGCATCCAAGATATCGAGGACCTTGCCACATCCATTCACTCTAGTCTTCTAGGGTTGGTCACCCACAACACATCAGTTAAGCCGATTATATTCATCGCCCATAGCCTGGGGGGTCTGATCATCAAGCAGGCAAGTGTCCGCCTACCTCAAGATATGGGTTGTCACCCTTGTCCCAGTCATTCACTAACCTTGAACCCTAAAGGCCCTTATATCACTTTCCAAGTCCGAGGGGGAAGATGACCGACGCCTCCTTCGAGCGGTTTACGGCGTTGTGTTCTTTGGGGTACCCCATGACGGGATGGACAATGCTTCTCTGATCCCCATGGTAGAGAACGGCCATAACCGATACCTAGTCGAGTCGATCGGGAGTGTCAATTCCTACATTCTCAGTACACAACGACGGGAGTTTCATAAGGCTCTGAGACCAAAAGGGGACTCTGAAGTCCTGTGCTTTTACGAAACTCAAAAGTCGCCCACGGCACAACAGGTAAGTCGTTCTGAACGCAAGAAAGTAAGCTAGGATGAGAAACTAACGCATGAAAACTTCATAAATAGGACAAAGACGGAAAATGGACGATGAGCGGGGCTTCTACGTTCCTGGTCACTAAAACATCCGCGACCTCCTGCTGCCGACACTGGGAAACTGGTCCAGAACACATTTGCGCAATCGGCAGGAACCATTCAGATATGGTCAAATTCGGTGCACATGACCCTGAATACGAGAAAGTCCATCCGAGGCTCAGAGGACTTGTCCAACGGGCCACTGCTAGGGGATTGTGTGACGACCAAGTGCTGGTCCAGCCGGACCTTAGTACGGCCCCTAATGCGCAGATGAACCTTTCCGAGATCGAGGGCAAGCTAGAGAGACTTCAGCGCACAATCTCGGAGAGATTCTCCGATATTGAGCAGGCTGTAGAGAGGATGAGCGAGACGCAATCTGAAATGGCCTCCAAACTATCAAAGGATCAGGAAAACATTGCTGGTCCGCCCAACGACAAAAAGGTGACAAAGGCAGTTGGGCGCGCCAAATTTACCCTCGGGGGCACTTCCTCCGGAAATACGGAGGAGAGCTACTACGTACCTCGAGTTACAGGAAAGGCGCAAATGAAGTCGGAGAAAGACAACAAGGATGCTTTTGCTGGAAATATGGAGAACTATCACGTACCTCGAAGTACAGGTACGGCGCAAAAGAAGTCGGAGAAAGACAACGAGGCTGCTTTTGTCCCGAGTACCATCTACTCATGCGATTCGATCACCGGGATCGATGACGCTCTGTTCGATGACGGAAGCGGCACTTCCACGTGCTTGTTTTGCGGCAAAACGTGGACACAGGAAGAAGCTGACTTCTCGTTCCTTCCAGGCCAGCATTTGGCCCGGGAACATCGGTTCGGCGATTGCAATTTGAATGTCTCCTATCTGGATTGGAATGACCTAGAAGCACACTTGATCTCGTTTCATGGTTGGATGAAGCCTGCAGACACTTCAGAGTCCGAGACTACAAAGGCCCGTTTTAGGACGAAGAGCAGACTTTTGCACGGCAAGTTGCTTCGCTTGGATGACAGTTGGTCACAGCCAGTCCGGAGACCCGACCACGACGAGGTTACATCCTCGCATTTTCTGGGCCTTCATGCCCTGAACGTCATCCTGGGGGAGGCTAGATTGGGTATCCCCAGGATCCCCTCAAACCTTTCTAACCTGGAAGTCGCACATCAATTATGCCTTTCGCTGGCCATGCTCGACAAATTATTAATCACCGACAAGCCTCCCCAGATCGATATGACTGATGGCGACTTGAGCCGCATCGCGTACCGTGCTGCTTGCGCCGAAGAAGAGCTCACTGTATCGGGATTCGAAGATTTGCGATACGAAAAGTATTATTCGTTCGACCAGTCCGAGGTTGAGGAGGTGCTTTGGCTCTATGGGATGGGTCCCTGGCTCCGGAATCCAACCCACAGCTGGGTCTTTTCCATCTCGGAGTCCGAGAAGCAGGCTCTGCTGACGTGTGACGACTGCTTGACCAAAAGAACCTACCAATCCTACAGAGAAGGAATCATTCATCTCTTTTCCAATCACTCTAAGGGATTGGACTTCCATAAGTCGATTCCCGAACTGCTGGCAGTTGGCTCCACAATCTTGGTTAAGCGACGAGTTGGACTAGGGTCTGGGGATGTTGGCGCGACAGGGCATCTAGATCAGGGGACTATTGTTGACTTGGTTGCTGCGCTAGGCAAGTCGACATCCGGCGACGAGATCACAAAGTGGTTGTGGGGCATGTTCTTGGATTCGCCCGCCTTTCGAAGGCTGCTGCGTAGTGGCAGGGCTTTCCAGGGGGGTGGGCTAACCAGATCATCGAGACCGTGGGCAATTTCTATCTTGAAGTGTTGGGATGACACTCTGCCCTTATTGAGGCAGATCCAGAGCCAGTCGCCGGATGGCAGCACTCTCGCGGCAGACTTTGGCTCCAAACTGTCTGACTGGCATGTAGAACGGGGGTGAGGATGCTTGGTCTCGTGGAAAGTTTTTGGAGCCTATAGCCAGCTGGAATACAAGAAAAAGGTGGCCGTTGCTGATCTCAAGCGAATAATAACCGAAACGTATTTGGTAAGCGAGCGAGCCACTTTTTGACGCGACACTCCAGCAGATACAACATTAAATTTCTCCACAAGCAACAATGGCAGCGCCTTCTTACGAAGCCAGAATAAATCTAGCCCTCGAAGCTCTTCAAAAAGATCCAAATCTTAAGGTCCGAGCTATAGTAGAGGTCTACCAAGTCAACAAGGATTCCCTTCGATACCGACGCGCTAGCCGACCTTCACGACGCGATACTCCAGCTAATTCGCGAAGGCTTACGGATCTAAAGGAGAGTTCAGTTATTCGGTATATAACGGAGCTTGCACACGTGCATTTCCTCTTCTGCTTCGTTTTGTAGAAGATATGGCCAACCGATTGTTACACGAACATGACGCGCCCTTTATCGGTAAGCTCTAGGCTCACAATGTAGCACAGGCTGCGTCAGGGGTAACGAGGATAAGAGGCTGCACTGCAAGATGGTGGATCGGAGAAGGGGCATCGATGGAAGGGTCCTCGGGTTGAACATCCTACTCAAGAGCTCGCATTCGGGATATGGCGCCCAGGGAGGTTTCAAGGCTGGTCCAGGATTCAACCAACTGGATGAGGAGCATGTTGGCTTGGAGGATGACGTTGACAGCGGTGCCGATTTGGCCGCCCTTCGTGGTGCACTTGAGAGCGATGGAGAGTCCTATGACTGACATGGCCAGTCCTGGGAGCATGAGGTCGAGGACGAGGTCAAGCCAGCGCTGGATGCTCATGAGAATGTAGTTTGGACGCAGCGAAAGGTCGGGCTTCTTGGCATTGTCGCGAACAAACAGCTGCTGCCAGCCAAAGGCACCGATGGTAGGAACACCCTCGAGCGTTTCGAGGAAGCTTGAGATGACAAGCGCCCGGGCGTCAAGGTCGAGAAAGCCCAACTGCCGCGATGTCGCCAAGTAGACCTTTTGGATCAGGTAAACGACGAGGAACGTCAAAGGCAGCGTGATGGTCATCAGCGGCTCCACAACGGCCAACAGGACACACTGTGATAACAGGGAAAATACGCCTTGGAAGATCGAGAAGAGGGCAAAGGGCAGCCTCCGATCGATCATGATCATGTCGGCGCTGAGCCGGTTAAGTATCGCGTCCGTATCCGTCTCAGCCAGATACGACTGGGGGCATACATGACTGTGCGGAGGAGCCGGGCGTGTAGTGTGTTTCCCGAGTGCGGCGCGATGACGAATAATACAACCGCGACGGCCGTTGCGATGGGTATGAAGGCGCCGAGGATGAGACCAGAATATATCCCTGTGTCGAACCAAATGTGCTCACCTCCATCCTCGCCAATCCGTCGAAGCCCGTTCGGTATCACACCCATAAATACCGCGTGGAGTGTCAGAGAGCCGACAAGAAGGAGGAGGCGGGAAGGCCCAATGGAGTCGAAGTAGTAGCGGTAGAGTGCGATATCCCCCGTCTTGCGCGTAATCTCTTGCTGCCTGCCGCCAGCCAGCTCTGGGGGTACTTGTATATCATCCCTAGCCCCGATGCGATCCCGCGGTTTGTATTTTCCTGCTTGCTTTTCCTTCAATACGACCTTTCTGATGTACCCAGCTTCGGTACGAAGCTCTTGCCAGGTGCCTTGCTCCGTAATACTCCGTTCTCGTTGAGAATGATGATGTGGTCGGCCAGGGGGAGGTGTTGCGCTATGGTATCATGTCAGTACGCCCTTGTATACAGAATGGAGGCGTCTGGGATTACATACTCGCATGGGTAATGAGTATGACTATTGTCCCGAGCTCCTTGAACAAACCGTCTGGGCTAAGAAACTTCTCGACAATATGCCTTTAGGTGGTTGCATCGAGCGCAGACAGGACATCGTCAAGGACAACCGGCGACCGGCAAGCGTACACAGCCCGTGCAAGGGCCACCCGCTGCTTTTGCCCACCCGAGAGGGTGATTCCGAGACTGCCGACAACAGTCTGGTCTCCCTGCGGCATCTGGCTGAGGTCCTCTTCAAGGTCACACACGTGTACGACACGCCTGTACCATTCCTCATCCAGCGCCCCGTCACCGCCAGGCGGCCCGCGTATGGCCCCCTGGACGGTCCCATTGATCAGCCAGGCCGTCTGAGAGCAGTACGCCATGGAGCCGTAGGCTGTTTGTATGACTCCTGAGTCCGAGACAAGGTCGCCGAGCAGAGCTCTGCACAGGGTTGTCTTTCCCGTACCTACAGCACCCGAAATAACCACCAGCTTGCCCTTTTTCAAAACCGTGCTGATGTCCTTCAGGACGGGATCGGCTGTCGGGGCTGGGCAGATGGTCATATCTGCAATATTGATGGCAACACGGCCAAGGGACTCGCCCGCTTCAGAAATGCCACCGGCGTATCGTCTTTTTCAAGAATTCACGCCTGTCCTCCCGGTCTGGACAGACGAGATACTGCTTTATGCGATTAAAGGCCGCAATAACGGTGGCGATATGTGGTAGGACACCAAGGAGAGTAGTGGCTGGGGCAGAAACAATTCCGATAATAGAGACCGAAGTAAAAATCAGACTCACATCGATAGATTTGATGCCGCGAAGCTGGGAATAAGGTCAAACCTATGGCTGCAAAGGTTATTGTTTGGACATTTCTCGCAGACACGAACGCTGCATGCTTGCTTACCACTGACCATAAAAGCGGCCATGAGCTGAAAGAAGGCGACAACGTTTTTCATTTCATTGCCCCTTGTAGTGAGAATCTTAGCTTCCATCTTCTCCACGGGGCCCATCATCTTGATGTTTTTGATGGAGTTCAGAATGGCCTTGGTCGTAGAGATACGCGTCTGCGTCGCCATGCTGACTGCCATTTGTCGATCCGCGATGTTCTCAGTTACCAATTTCGCCACCTGCGTGACACCTAGTGCCCGTGGGTGTCAGTGAAAAGACAGCATCGGAATCTTTATCGGGTCCAATTCGCACGCAATATCCATTCAATTTTCGCGATACGATGAGCGAGCAAAAACTCTGTTGCGCGTTCGCCGGCAGATCTCATTCTCTCGAGGACGAGCAGCGTCCTTCGAACTTGAACACCACCTCACTTGGCGATGTCAAGTCTTGGGGGGGTTCCGCACGAGTAACGCTCTCAATTGGCCGACCAAGCCCGGAAATTTCCCGCAATTCTAGTGATACGGCCCGCCGATTGGAAACCATTAAGAGGCAAACAATCTTGACAGCAATTGTGTTCGTCGTGACGGGGGTATCGTGGCTGAGCGAGCCCCTGTCGGGTGGTGAAACTCGGTGTGGAGTCGAGATGTTGTCTACCCACCCGATCATGAAACAAGAATCGTATGTTGAATCCATCAGAGCGGCTCCACATAGTTCCCCGTCCCCACGACCAAGACTAAAAGCACGCGCATTCTCCCACATTGCTGTCTCATCGTCTCACCGAAGAGCCGCCAGTCGCATCTCAGGACGTGTTCGCGTTTGGCCATGCGACCCAGTTGAAGATGGGGCTGTTTCGGATCGGCGGTTTTGTCTGGCGCAACGGATGGGGAAGTGCTCATATTTAGCATCATTTCTTTCGTCCCAGTCCAGCGACAGAATTTTGGTAGAAAGAGACCTTCATTTTCCCAATTGCCCGGAGCGGCACAGCTTTTCGTGCGCGCAGGTTAGGACTGCCGGACAGATCCCGTCAGATGTATTATGCGCTATACTCTTCTTCGCCATGCCTGTCTTACGATATATCCACGATGACGGCCTCGTCCGCAAGCTTGCTGAATCCAGCCACGCCATCGTCCGGAGAAGTGTGGATCACACCGTCTTGGAGACGCTGGCAGTCGGTACGTCATCAAACCCTTCCTCCCAAGCACTGGGTTGCTGTCCTAACAAAACTAAGTTGCTGTGATCATCATCAGCATGGGCTTTCTCGTATACTGGGGTACTGTCATGAAATGGTCCTGTACATGGCGGAAGAAGTGAGGGCTGCCAATTGGCAAAGCATTGCGAGGCGCACGGAGGATATCATACATTCCGATTTTACGACATCTTTGAACATCATGACGGGATATTATGGCGCATTGGGGGATATCCGTGATAGCATGGAACAGCGTGTCAACTTCATTGTACAAATTACCACAAACTAGGGCGACCATAACTTCAGTTTCGAGCCTTGTCTGCGTGATACCGAATCTGGGCTCTGTTTATATAGATATTCTGTACCTGGGCATTAGTCAGTTCCAATGGGGCGAATCGTGGATTATCGTCGTCGAGCCCTGCAAGAACCTGGAAGCACCTGCAGCGCAAACGACACGCGAACGGTTGATCAGACTATTGCTTGATTTTGGACGTGTCGTGCGTTCTTCCTCCAAATAATCCGGAGAGTGCCGCGCATTTCAGTATCAACTGCAGCTGCACCGCCCAGTGACAAAACCGGAGATGTGATGGAGAGATTATCCTCCCTCCCACGTTGCACGGACAGCCCTGGCACGGAGAGTCGGGTTGCTCAAGGATCCCACTACAACCGGTGGCAGCTGCACGTAGCTGTCATGACAGCTGCCAGCCGGCCCCCAGTCGGACTCGGGGATATTCTTGCCGGTTCAGCAGCGCCAAACCACCGGCCCCGCGGGCCCCGGCCTGAAAAAAAGGTGGGACCACCAGGGGAACTCACCGTGTCGACGTGACCGCTCGCGATAACATCACGCCGTCTGGTCTACAGCATACCGATCAGAAAAAAAGCACATATAACGCCTTCGGAGCCTCTCCCCTCGCCATCATGATCCTCCTCGAGCAGCGCGTCAATCCAAACTCCCCGGACAATCACACCCTTCCCTGCCTTTCTTACATTTCTTAGTTCTTGCAGTCTCAACCCCCAACCCTCACCAACACCACCGCAACAATGAACCCCCGCCTCGCCCGCGAGTTCTTCGCCGGCCAGATCCACACCACAATCGAATACCCCACGCACAAATTCACCTCCCAAACCATCATCGTCACCGGTTCCAACACCGGCATGGGCCTCGAAGCCGCGCGCCACTTCGTCCGCCTCGACGCCGCCAAGGTCATCCTTGCAGTGCGGTCCCTCGAAAAGGGGCGCCAGGCCGCTCAGGATATTGTCGCCTCTACCGGCCGGGAAGGCGTGGTGGAGGTGTGGGAGCTCGACCTGGCGCGATACTCCTCCGTCGAAGCGTTTGCGAGGCGTGCGTTGGGGCTGGAGAGGCTGGACATCGTGGTTGCGAATGCGGGGATTTTCTTATTTGAGTGGAGTGTTGCGGAGGGGAGTGAGACGACGGTGACGGTGAATGTGGTTAGTCATATGCTGTTGGTGATGTTGGTGCTGCCGAAGATGAGGGAGACGGCGGCGGCGACGGGGAGGGCGGGGGTGGTTACGTTTTGTGGGTCGTTTACGCACTGGATGACGAAGTTTCCGGAGAGGAAGGAGGGGGATATCTTGGGGGTGTTGAATAATCAGGGGAAGGCGAGGATGGGGGATAGGTATGGATGGATGTGTCTGGGGGTTTGATTCGGAGATCTATGCTGACTGTGAGAGACAGGTATTATGTGTCCAAGCTAATACAGCTACTTGTCGCGCGGGAATTTGCCAGCAAGCTGGCCAAGTCGACAAAGCCGGGGAGGATCGCGGCGTCGGTTACCAACCCGGGCTTCTGCAGGACCGAGATCATGCGGCATGGCAGCCCGCTATTCGAAATCTACATGAGGGTCATGAGGAAAGCTCTTGCACGCACTGCTGAGGAAGGGGGTCGAACTCTGGTACTCCCTGCTGGGGCGGACGAGTCGAGCAACGGTCAGTATTTTGATAGTGGGAAGATTGGAAAGTAAGTTGCGGTGCTTCTGGTGTGTTCTCTGCCGAAGCGATGCTAACCCCGAGGCGTAGACCGTCGGACTTTGTGCTGAGTGACGAAGGGATGCAGACACAGAAAAAGCTGTGGAGAGAGCTGATGGCCAAGCTAGAGGCTATCCATCCCGGGATCATGCAGAATCTTTGATGACAATGGGGAATCCCTTTTCTTGGGTGTTTACAAAGAAATACGGGACGAAAACGTGAGATAAAATCAACCATCAGGGCCTCGGATGAGATAAAGAAACGGAGCCGAGATGCTTATGAGTTGGAACCCGGCACTGCATTCATTTGATGCGAACCACAACACCTCAGCTCAAAAGACAGCACAGAATCAAACAAGCATGCATTGAAGAAGTAGTGCTATGTAGGCAACGCAGCAGTCGCAGCAAAGTAACAACAAGCCAACGGTCCCCTAACCTCTTTCCAAGATGTTCACACAGCCAGCCCAAGTCCACATCCCTCTCTGTCAGAAGCGAAACGCAAAGTATGATCTGAACTGAACTGAAGTCGCACGAAGGAGGGAAGAAAAACACAACCAACGACGCTCGCTCGCTCACGGAGAGTACTATTACCGCCACTTGTCAGATTTGTCCTATTCCCGGAAGTCAAGGGAGGGAGGAGTAGGGGGCTTACAAGATCTGAACGTTTACTTCTTGTGGGTGGAGCAGCCGGCGCAGGAGCAGCTGGCGCCGCAGGAGCAAGTGTCACCGCACATTTTGAATAGGGGTTGGTGGTCGGGTTTTGATTTTGTGTTGGTTTGGCGTGAAGCTTGTTGTCTGAGAGGAATCAAGAGAGTCTTTGGCAGGAGAAGGTTCCGGTCAGAAAGGAGGGGTCCGGGGGAGTTATTTATGAGCTGTCGTCGCAATGGTCTTCCCGGCGCTAGTCGCTCGGTAGAACCCTTTCCCCCTCCCTTCCAGCGGATTCTTTGCAAGAGGAAGGGAGGGGTGATGGCGGTGCTGGGAGTGGTGGTGGTGTGGATATCGGTGGGCGGAACCAATCGTCTGGTTGGCAACGTCTTGCACTACGTCCGTTTCCTGTGGCACAGATGCTAGCGACCAAAGTAGCTGAGCGCATTGCGCGCATTTCGCGGGTGTGTGTGGTGGATTCGCCCATCTCACCCAATGGGGCAGGCGATGCAGCGCGGTCGGGGGGTGGGCGCGCCGGGTGATTTGCTCGGCATTGGCGTTCCACTTTCTGACAGTTCGCGGCCTCCGGTCATGATAGGTTGGCGCCGAACAGCCCCACACCAACATGTCCGTACTATCGCATCGCAGCGCGACGTCAGGCTCCTCTCTGACGGCCAGCGCCGAGCGGTGCGTGGGAAAGGGAAGCGGCATTGCCAAGACGTGGGAGCCGTGGTGCCACGGCAGCACGCCCGATAGCGGGAGCGTTATGTAATGAGATCATCGGGCCACGAGCGAGCGCTGGAAGGGTCGTAATAGAGTCGTTCCCAGAGCCGATTGACCCGGAATCAGACGGCACGACACGTGTAGGCCCGGGTCCTGCGCGGGGAAACAGGCATGGAACGTGGCCTCCCAAGTGCTTCTGTGTGACGTCGGGGGAGCTACATGTCGGGAGCCGGAAATTAGCGGCCTGGCACGGGGGGAACAACTTGCGCACCGGAAATGTGACCTGATGTAAATGCCTGCTGTGACACGTCCGTTCAGCAAGCTAGGCTCGTGGGTTGATTAACTTAACGTAAATCTGCTCCGTGTGACCATGTTGCCCAGGCACCAAGCATGATCGCTGGGTCTGCCCCTTGCTTTCAAACCCCGAATCCCGTTTCCGAGAACACTTTCGGATATGGCGAGTCGAACGGGGGTGGCTGCGTCGCATTCGATTGCTGGGAACCTCGGGACCTTAGAAGGGTTAGAACATAGACAGCTCGGCTTCCTCTCCTCCGAACAGCGACGCCAGACCGCAGAAGCATCCATGGATATCAATTCATCAACCACAAGCCCTATCGAATACCCAGCCTACCCAAGCCTATGAGAAACTCCCGTCTCGTCCATCATAAACCGTAAAGGAATCCTATGAATACAAAGTCGTGTGACATGGCCCTTGACCAGAATGATCGAAACAAAACGTGGTGGTAAGGGCCTCACGCTCCCCGTCGTGGCAAACCCAGCTCACATATTCCCAGCACAAAACCCAAGCCAAACATCATCAGCTCGCCATCACAAAGGCTACCAAGATCCCGGGCACATTGTCACCATATTCCTCCAAATCAAAAACCAACAGCCCAGACACCTATCGACACGATAGACCAAAACGCAAGATCCCCAAAATAAAACGCCCTAGCCGCGATCGTGACGTACCAGGGAAGCACAAGCCAACCTCGTCCGCACACAAATCCTTGGGCTCCCCAACCGTTGCCTTTTCCCACGCCATCGCCTATCTCGCAGTAAACCAAAATCTCGGGTCGGTTTGACACTAGTATGCTCCGAATGAACGACATCCGGGGTGGTAAAGACAATTGCCAAAGCGTAGCGCTATCCCATAGCGTAGAGATCATTTCTCCCAGCGCAAGGGTATCTCCACCATGCTCGTGCTGGCGCACACTCAACTAGTTCATGCGCTGGTTATGCATCTCTCTAAGTCGCCTAACCCAGTGGTTGCGCAGCTGGTCCGTCATTTTGCAAAACACCATTGCCTTGTTGTCGTCGGTCAGGACCTTCTCAGCAATCTTGAGCTGGAGGTCCATGTCTTCCTCACTAAACTCGCGGAAGAAGATCTCAAGCGCTTGCTCTGACCACCCGTTCCTGAGCTTGGCCCCGCGTAGCGCCTCGGCGAGCAGTGCAGCCTGGTTGACAAGCGCGCTGGTTTGCTGCTTTGCGTGGTTAATCAAGCTCGTGTCCCTCGGAAGAATGGTGGTACTTACAGCATCAGGGTGGAATGTCGGCGGGGCAGGCGCGGGCACTGGCTGCTGGACTGCCCCGCCCGAGCTCGCGTTCGTGACAGTGCTGGGATTGATGGCAGGCGCCGGGTTGTTGTTCGGGACCAGCTGCTGCAAGTTGAGGTGCCCCGCTGCTGCCACGGTGCGCCGTCTCTTGTCCTGGTGGTTCGTGTTGTTGACGAGGGCGCTGTTATCGGGCGCTTGGAAACGCTTCCGCGTATGCAGTGACGGATCCTCCGGCGGGGTGAGAGCTGACGAGCTGATTGACGCACGCGGTGGCACAACATTCGACGCGGGTCGTGTGTGCTGCTGTGGTGGCAGAGGAGGGGCAATGAGGGAAGGAGTCGCGGTCGCGGAGGGAAGAGACGGCGGCGGAATATGTGTCTGCGCGGGGGTATAATTTGCCTCCATCAGGTCCAATATCGTGGTGCCAGGCGCGTCCTGGTTACTGAGACCGCCAGAGATATCATTGTCTTTCCTGCGAGGTTTTGTCAGGCGCTTTGGGGCACCGCCCGACCCGATCACGTCTTGGAAGAGATGCTCGTAGTATTCCTCGTGCTCGAACGGTCGGCCTTTCAGCGATCGAGATAGCGGCTCTTTCTATCGTGAGGGCAGACGAGTTAGCTCTTGGTGTCCTGTCGGCGAGCAGAGACTTCGCGCAACGTACCTCGATGTGTCTCTTCCATGCATCTTCGCTCGCCGTCACCATCCGCGTGCTGCGGTCGTAGTGGAACTCGGGGTTCTCCCTCAGGCCGCGCCACAGGCGGAACTTCTTGCGGGCATTGTCGCTCTTGTTTATCAGGTGGTTCTTGTGGGCGAAGGCGTTGTGCTGCTCGATGAGGGCCTGGATGGCGCGGTCCCAGGCCTCCTGTTTGAAGGTGCTGCCCTCGCGCAGGTTGAGGTGGGTCGACTCGACGAGGGAGCGGAAGAAGGTGGCCTCGTAGGCCGGGGTCCAGCTGAAGCGCGGTCCGCGGTGCTTGCCGGGGGTGTGGTTGGACGTGTTGGCGCCGCCGGCGGTCGTGTAGTCCTCGTCCGACATCTCGGCCGGCAGCTGGAGGCGAATGCCTCGCCCACGAGCGGCAACCACCCAAGACGACAGCGACGGCGCCGAAATGTGGATTCAGGCCGTTGCGGAGAGGGGGAGGCGATCGCTATGGAGGGTCGGTCGTCGGAGCGTTGGTCCCAGAAACGGAGGAGGGACTGGACCAGGCAGCGCGCCTCAGCGGGCCCCAGCAGATTCCCCAGCACTCGCTCGCCCGTCGCGATGGGATCGCAGCCGCAATGCAAAACCCGCAATTATCGCAAGCGCACCCGCAACGCGACAACAAGCCACTTGCACGTGGGCTGTTAAGGTTTGCGTCCAGCCGTTTCCAGTTTTGTGATACGTGCTGGGTGGCGGCGACGCTTGGAATGGGTCCATCAGAAAAGACGGTCGAAAAGCGGGGGTCGTGCCTTCCGTTTTCCAACTGGCACCCGCTTTGGTCACGTGAATCCTCGCTAAGAGAAAGTTATTAGCCAGTGCAAAGAAATGCCTTTACACTGTAAAGAACACCCATAGCTTTCGCCATTACAGGCCATCGCCTATTCTGAAAAGGCCTCTCTAATTGTTAAAGTTCCTTCCTGCATTTTAAAGAGGTCTTTTGGCATTCCGAAAGGTCTTCCTGCATGCTAAAAGGGCCTGTAATGCGATAAGCCAGGCTACAGGACTGTGTGAGGATTCCAAGAATCATCTTCACACGGAGACCCTTGCTTTTGGCCCGAGCTTCATACCCCGCAAGGAAATTGCCCAGCGGCGCCCAGCCATCGCTGTTCTCTCCCTGGTTGTGAGCTTGCCATTTGCTGTTTTGAGCTGGAGATTGCAGTATACTCTGTACTCGTCACGGTGCTTAGTCGCACCATCCTGTATGCGCAGCCGGTGTCATCAGAGTTGAAGTTTGCTCCTCGTGCCGGGTGCCGGAAAGATTTCCAGATTCGCCCGCGTCCCTTCTATTGTCTCAGCGGAACGGCACAGCCCGACCGCATGCGCAGCCGTTGCCCATCCGCGGGCCGGCAGCGATTGCAGCATCAACAATTCAGGGACTTTCTTTGTCGGCCTATCGACCCCTAATTGCTGACGCTGCAGCCCGAGCAACCCGGAGGAGTCAAGATCGAGCCGCGCAATGGATTTGCCATTGGCCTGCCACGACAGGGCCGACAGTTTCAAGGCTTGGCGCCCGCAAGGCCCCCTTGGCTCCGATGGATTGTTTGGCTGGCGCTGGCTCTCCCCGCGACCCGGCGTTCGACCACCAAAAGCTTGTGTCGACGCCACCAGATCCATCGTTGTGGATGACGGCGCACTAGCAGCGTGTCGCACCATGGCACCATGGGCCGATTCCACGACTCGCTGCACCGCCTTCGCCCACCAACAACGAATTGGCCGCCAAGAATATCCGGCCTGACTCTGACATGCAACGCATACGAGGCCGCTCCGTCTCGTTCGACCGTCATCTTATCGAAGGCCTCCCGCCATGGACGATTTGGCACTTTGCTCGTCTCGGCCAGTGGCCAAGGAGGCGGGCCATGACACTCGCCGTACCATCACCGTGCCAAATCCTTGCCTCTCTCGCTCTCGCTTTTGTTCCTGTCTTCTTTCCTACTTATATTCCATCGCAACAATCCGCCATCTCTTTCAATGAGCTCTCCTTCTCTACTGGCCGCCGGGAGTTCCTTTATGTCTTGTTAATATTTTTAATGGTGGTTGATCCATCTCACTCTTCTTTCTTGACAAGCACGCCCCGGCCTGGCGTTTCCAACCGGCGCAATGCATTCTACATTTCTATCCGTCCTTCTTTTCGTTCTTCTTCAGTGGGTGACGGCTGCGCCGGCCCGTATCGAAAGACGGACATTCAAGGTGGAGAGAGCTAGGAATGCAAACTTCCAGGGCTACAATGGACCGAAAGAGCTGCTCAAAGCATACCGAAAGTACAGCATGCCTGTTCCCCATGGGCTGTTGGACGCTATGAGAGCCCAGGGAGCAGCCAAGCTTGACATGGACGACGCCAAGAACAAGCTCGGCGGCGCGGGATCCGGACCACAGGGGGGCCGGCTCCCTTGCGGATGTGGTGAAGAGGGGGACAACCCTGTCATTGAGGCCGACCCTGAAGCTGAGCCTCAGGCTGCTGCTGAACCTGAGCCAGAGGCTGGCATCACAAACTCAAGTGGCATTGGTCTGGTCACCGCAACGCCTGAGCAAGGGGACATCGAGTACTTGTCTCCGGTCAAGATCGGCGGGCAGACCCTCAATCTCGACTTCGACACCGGCAGCGCCGATCTCTGGGTCTTCAACACGCAGCTCTCCAGCGCAGACCTCCGCGGCCACCAGGTGTATGATCCAAACAAGTCGAAGACCTTCCAGCCGATCGAGGGGGCTTCTTTTTCTATCACCTACGGCGATGAGTCTGGCGCAGCAGGCACTGTTGGCACTGATACTGTGGATATCGGCGGGGTCATCGTTGAGAACCAGGCAGTTGAGCTGGCGACAGATGTCACCTCCTCCTTTGTTGAAGACATCCAGAGCAACGGGCTCTTGGGTCTGGCCTTCTCCAAGCTCAACACTGTTCAGCCCCAACAGCAGAAAACTTTCTTCGACAATGTCCTCCCCACCCTTGCCGAGCCTCTTTTCACTGCCGACCTTCGGCCCGGCGCTATCGGCGCCTACGAGTTCGGCCGCATTGACACCTCCAAGTTCCTGGGCGACATGGCATGGATACCCGTCAACACGTCAGCTGGGTTTTGGCAGTTCGGCACATCTGGCTTTGCGGTTGGCGATGAGCCGGCCTTGACGGATCTACCAACATCCCAGGCGATCGCGGATACGGGAACAACGCTCATGATTGTGTCGCAAGACATCTCGGACGCGTACTACAGCCAAGTGGTGGGTGCGCAAAATGACGAAGACATCGGCGGGATGACGATACCCTGTGACGCGTTTCTTCCGGACCTGTTTGTGGACGTCGGTGGCGTGTACATTGCACGCATTAAAGGAGAGGACATCAACTTTGCACAGGTGACCGAAGACAGTAAGTCATCACAGCCGATTGATTGACACTCGTGTACTGACTTTGGACAGCCTGCTTTGGAGGCATTCAGCCAACCACCTCTCCCGGAGACCTGCAAATTTGGGGCGACGTTTTCTTCAAGTCGCAGTTTGTTGCATTCAATGGAGGGAACAGATCCCTTGGCATGGCGGAGCATATCTAGCATTTGGGCACATTTCTTCTTCAAGCTCATTTGAAACTATCCACATTCTAAAATATTCAATACCAGTCTCCTTCCTATCTTCCAGCCCGCCCTCCCGTTTTATCACTGTGACGAAACCAGGTCTGGCAGATACTAGTAATTGGCATGATGCTCAGGCTGCTTCTGCAGAGTGGGTTGTGGGATCAGCGCCAAGGTTGGGGAAGGAGAGGACCCAGCTTGTCCAACTCGGATGCTAAAGGGGGTGCGGAGCGATTGGATTCATCACAGCTGGCACTTGTCTGCATAGGCAGGACCGCCACTTCCCGAGGAAGGTGAGCGCGCCCTCAACGGCTATGCTTTCCGAATTTACTTGCAGGCCGTGCAAGGGAAACTCGCCGAAGCTCGAAACTATAAATCCCCCTCCCCCTCCCTTTTAATCTTCCAACTGTTGTTCCTCGGCTCTCGGCGTTTTCAAGTCTCGCTTACGAATGGCAGCCTCGGTGTGCTTGCCAGCCAGAGCCGAACGGAACGGTCCGTCCATGACTGCTGTGTTTAGCAACTTGCCAGTGAATCGCCGGCACTAGCACCTGCAGCCTGAGATTCCAATCCTTCAGCACAGGATAACCCACTGTTACCATGATTAATAGTAGCCAGGCCAGCTCAATGCGCAAAACTTGAACGGTCCAGAGAATCCAGGTGAACGCCCCGGCCCCTTCGCGGTTACCTTGCCATCGCATGAGCGCTCGTTTGACATGCCTGCCGACGGATAGTATTGACTACGGTCGGCTCGGATTCGGCTTGCTTGTTCGGCCTGTGATTCTGGCCAACCGCATCCATTGCATCTCACGCCATTTCTCGAGCACATCGGCTCTACCCAGAATCTACATTCGGGAAGTCGGCCCCCGCTTTTGCCACTCGTTCGCTTCGATCCCCAGCTCTGACAGCTGCAAGTGAACGACCGAGGGCTACAAAAGAGCGACAATCCCTCGAGCGCCGAAGGCACAAGAGGTCCGACATCACTAGCACAACACAGATTCAGAAATGACATCTCAAAGCCCCGCCACCAAACGCAGACACTATAGCATCGCCGCAATCGGCGGTGATGGGATTGGGCCTGAGGTCATCTCCGCTGGAATCGCAGTCCTCCGAGTTCTGGCTGAGGGCTATCCCTCCTTTGAGCTTGAGTTCACCGACTACGACTGGAGCTCTGAGAGGTACAAGAAGACAGGGAAATACATTCCCGATGGTGGACTCGACCAACTTCGCAAGCATGACGCAATCTTCTTCGGGGCTGTGGGATCGCCTGGTATGTCTGCCTACGCATGTCGTCCATGAGAACGGCGGATCCATGTGAGAAGACTCGGAGGGGTTAATGCGACTTAGACGTGCCCGATCATATCTCGCTTTGGGGGCTGCGCCTTGCCATCTGCCAGACTTTCCAGCAATACGCAAACGTCCGTCGGACCCGTATCCTCCGCGGTACGCAGTCACCCCTCCGAAACTGCGGGTCCAGTGACCTCAACTGGGTCATCGTGCGCGAGAACAGCGAGGGCGAGTACGCTGGCCAGGGCGGGCGTTCCCATTGTGGTCAGCCCTGGGAGACAGCGACGGAGGTCGCCATCTTCACGCGCCACAGCATCGAACGGATAATGAGGTTTGCTTTTGAGACAGCGCAGCGGCGGCCGAGGAAGTTGCTGACTGTTGTCACGAAGAGCAATGCTCAGCGCAACGGCATGGTGTTGTGGGACGAGGTTGCAGCTGAGGTAGCGAAAGACTTTCCCCATGTTACAGTTGATAAGATGCTTGTCGACGCCATGACGGCGCGGATGGTCCTCAAGCCTGAGACGCTAGATACGATCGTCGCAACGAACCTAGTACGTCATAACCCCTCAGAATCAGTAACAGGCTACTGTTGATCATGGCTCACGTATTGAAACTGCAGCACGCCGATATTCTCTCAGATCTCGCGGCTGCGCTCGCTGGCTCGATTGGTATCGCTCCGACGAGCAACCTGGACCCTACACGACAAAACCCGTCCATGTTTGAGCCGATCCACGGCTCTGCATTCGACATCACTGGCAAGGGTGTTGCTAATCCGGTGGCGACGTTTTGGACCGCTGCGGAGATGCTGGCGTGGCTTGGCGAGGAGGCTGCGGCAGTAGACGTGATGATTGCGGTTGAGGATGTATGCGAGCATGGTATTGTTACCGCCGACCTGGGAGGGGCCGCGACGACATTACAGGTCACTGAAGCTGTCATTGCTGAGATCAAGAAACGCCAGAGCCGGAGGGAGGTATAATACCTGCGCAGGTGTGACAAACTGTCTTCCCCTGAGCGAAGGCCGTCGAGACTCGGGAACTCGAGACGTTCCTCAAAGGTACAACTTTCTGTCCAAGACGGATCGCATAAGCTCGGACTCACAATGGTGGTGAGATGGCTGGCTTGTCTGCAACATGCCTGGCGGAATTCAAGTTGGTAAGTTCCCATAGCACCCCTAGCACCCCTAGCCTCTGGCAATGGATAAGCTGGGATTTTCAGTCCGGCAAATTCACGAGTCTTTGTCAGCTCCTGCTCTCATGTTGCAACTGCTGCTGTTAGACCACAGCGCCCGTCCACCCTCACCGTCGGCCAAATCGGTCCTTATTTTCCTGGTCCGGCAATCAACATCTGCGGCACCAAGAGCCGCGATGGCGGGGAACGGCACGTCTCATGTGAGAAAACGCCACCCGCCCAGTGACCACGGGATGGCGCGCCAGATTCGGAAAATGTCTGGGGCGCTCAACGGGTCGACGTCACGGCTACGGCATTTGGGCGTCCATTTTGCGGGGTTGTGGACGGTGGAATTTGCGGTGTTTTGAGGTTTTCGCTGCGCGGTAGATTGGGGCAATTAATCTGGCAATGCGGGCCGGCTTGGTATGGGCGAGCCACTCCGCCTTGGAAACACGAATGGGCCATGGTGTTTCCGCTGTTTCGTCCGAAGTTGTGGGGAAGCCGGTTTCCTGGGGAGCGGTGCAGGGGCAGATCGCGCGAGTGCCGGTGTGACATCCCAGCTCTGGGTCATTTATCCCACGCACACAAGGGTTTTCTCCCCGCTGCTAGCACGGCGCGTGAGCTGTCCAGCAGGTGGCTCGGGGCGTCGGCGCCGAGGACTGTGGGCGAGTGCCTCGATTGAGCCAGCGCCCAGCGCGTGGAATCGGGCCTTAGATGAGTGGTGGAGACGGCGAGAGACGAATGGAAGGCGAGGTTGTATTAACCATCGCCGTGTTCCGACTGGGCGTCTCTGGGCAATTGTCGCGCAGCAGGCAGATTTCCCAGGGCAAGTGGTATAAGGGGGCGCGCAGGCCCGAGCTACCATGACGCGCCGGTGACCGGAGGGACTGGGAACAGCGTCACAGTTCTGGACACGACAGGATACCCGCGGCCAAAATGCATCTCCGGACCGTTTCTCTGCTCGCTGCCGTCGCAGCTGGAGCATCGCTCGTGGGAGCTGACGCTCACGATGTCCGCCAGGCCGCCCCGACCGGCACCGACGCGTGGGCCGCCGCCCAGTCGAAGGCCTCCTCTGCGCTGGGGAAGTTATCGCAGAACGACAAAGTCAGCATCGTGTCTGGCGTCGGGTGGGACAAGGGGCCATGCGTCGGCAACACGGCGCGGATCAACGCCATCAACTACCCGCAGCTGTGCCTCCAGGACGGCCCGCTCGGCATTCGCTTCGGCACGGGGACAAACGCCTTCACGCCGGGGATACAAGCCGCCTCGACGTGGGACGTTGAGCTCATCCGCCAGCGCGGCGCATACATCGCGGCCGAGGCCAAGGGTTGCGGCGTCCACGTCCTCCTCGGACCGGCCCCCGGACCGCTGGGCAAGAACCCCAACGGTGGGCGTAACTGGGAAGGCTTCGGCTCCGACCCCTATCTCCAAGGCATCGCCACAGCCGTCACCATCGAGGCGATCCAGTCCGGGGGCGTCCAGGCGACCGTCAAGCACTACATCGCCAATGAGCAGGAGCGCAACCGCGAGACCATGAGCAGCAACGTCGACGACCGCACCCTCCACGAGCTGTACCTCTGGCCCTTTGCCGACGCCGTCCACGCCAACGTCGCCTCCGTCATGTGCTCGTACAACAAGGTTAACGGCACGTGGGCGTGCGAGAACGACAAGATCCTCAATGGCATCCTGAAAAACGAGCTCGGTTTCCCGGGCTACGTCGTGTCCGACTGGAATGCGCAGCACTCGACCAACGCGGCGGCCATCAACGGCATGGACATGACCATGCCCGGTAGCGACTTCAACGGCCGCAACGTCCTCTGGGGACCGGCCCTGAACAACGCCGTCAGCGGAAACCAGGTGCCCAAGTCGCGCCTCGACGACATGGCCAAGCGCATCCTCGCGGCGTGGTACCTCGTCGGCCAGGACTCTGGGTACCCCACCATCAACATCAAGGCCAACGTGCAGAGCAACCACAAGGAGAACATCCGCACCGTGGCCCGCGACGGCATCGTGCTGCTCAAGAACAGCGGCATCCTCCCGCTGAAGAAGCCCTCCAAGATCGCCCTCATCGGCTCCGCCGCCGTGGTCAACCCCAAGGGCCGCAACGCGTGCGTCGACCGGGGATGCAACGACGGCGCGCTGGGCATGGGCTGGGGCTCCGGCTCGACCGAGTACCCGTACTTCGTGGCGCCGTACGACGCCATCAACGAGCGCGCGCGCCGAGACGGCACCAACGTCGCGCTGCAGGCCTCGGACAGCACCAGCGGCGTGTCTGGCGTCGTCTCGGGCGCAGATGTCGCCATCGTGGTGATCACGGCCAACTCGGGCGAGGGGTACATCACCGTCCAGGGCGCGGCCGGCGACAGGCTCAACCTCGACCCCTGGCACAACGGCAACCAGCTCGTGCAGGCGGTTGCGCAGGCGAGCCAGAACGTCATTGTTGTGGTGCACAGCGTGGGGCCCATCGTGCTCGAGACGATCCAGGCGCTGCCGAACGTCAAGGCCATTGTGTGGGCCGGTCTGCCGAGCCAGGAGAACGGAAATGCCCTCGTCGATGTGCTGTACGGGCTGGTTTCGCCGAGCGGAAAGCTGCCGTATACAATTGGCAAGAGCCAGAGCGACTATGGCGCGAGCATCAGCAGCGGAAATGATGATTTCCGCGAGGGATTGTTTGTGGACTATCGCCACTTTGACAGCAAGGGAATTGCGCCGAGATACGAGTTTGGTTTTGGGCTGTGTAAGTCAACTCCTCTGAATCGAGAAAGTTTTCAAAAGCTAACAGACCCCTGGCATACACGAACTTCACCTACTCCGACATTACCGTCGACTCAACCGTCAAGAGCGGCGCCGCAACAGGCAAGACCATCCCCGGCGGACGAGCTGACCTCTTCGAGACGGTCGCCAGCGTCACCGCCACCATCACCAACTCCGGCGGCGTGTTGGGCGCCGAGGTCGCTCAGCTCTACATCACACTGCCGTCCTCCGCACCGGCGGCACCGCCGAAGCAGCTCCGCGGCTTCGACAAGATCAAGCTCGAGCCCGGCGCCAAGGGCGCCGTCACTTTCAACCTCCGCCGCAAGGACCTCAGCTACTGGGACACGCGCACGCAGAACTGGATCGTGCCGACGGGCAGCTTCGGCGTCTCGGTTGGCGCGAGCTCGAGAGATATCCGGCTCACGGGGACTATTACGGCGTGATGACGAATCGTAAGTATATCATCATAGGAGGTAGTTGTACATACAAAGGTGGCATTGCATAGGCATTTCAGACACATATTTCAAGTTCGTACTGTATATATTCCCTCGGTTCAATTTTATAAGACGTTTGAATCCGAGTGCCGCATCCTGCCGTCACCCATAGTAGTTTGCCTTGTCTCGTTCATTTCCAGTTGAACAAACAGCACCGTCCCCTTGTATCATCTGATGTATTACACCACAGCCGGATATTATCCAGCCCGGAAAGCCCTACCCAGACCGCAGTGCGTCGCAGTGCATACCTCACCGTCAATGCCCACAGAATGCCAGAGCAACTGAACAAGTCTGAAGCGAAATGGGTATTGCAATCTATTAACATGCAGTGTAGCATATGGATATGTAGGTATGTATAGATGCCATAAAGAACCAGATACGCAAGCGGCTATCGTGAGCCGCTCACAAGAAGCGGGGAAAGGTCATGACTGCGTTTCCTACGCTCTCCAACTCATCCTCCCTTCAACTCATCTCGCATCGCATCCCGTCACGGCATCCATACCGCGCGGCGCCGTGCCGCGCCGTGCCGTGCCCCAAACCGGCATCTCAACCAAGGTATATCTTCTTCCATCCCAAACAAGCCGCTGCCGCCCAAACAACATGACATGGCACACATGCAAACATATGCAGCATCCAAACGTCGCAACCGGTCGACTGAATATTCTTATTCAGGCTGCCGCTGCACAGAATAACCAGTCCCGAAACAATTAATCCCGATTGGGGAAAATAATTAATGTCCAACGCGTCTAAGCCAGCACCAAGCCGAGCCCCAGCCCGAGTAACCCAAGCCACATGCCTGGCCTCGCGAGGTCGGCGCCACCTGTCTGCGACGGCGACGGCGAAGGTGTCCCGGTGCCCGTCGAGCTGCCGGTGGTGGTGGCGGAGGTCGAGAAGCTGCTACTCTTCGACACGGTGCTGGACGCTGAGGTGGTGGAATTCCTTGGGAGCTCGGTGACCTTGAACGTCGGGACGGGGGTCGGGGTAACGACAACCTTCTTCTGGCTCGTGCTGGTGGTGGTGGCGGTGCTGCCGCTGGATGTCGAGGAGGTCGACACCTTGGGCGGCTCGGGCTCGACGGGGCCAGCGCCGCGGGCCGAGCGGGCGGCACCGGTCTTCGGGTCGCGGTACCAGTTGGTCTCGGGGTCGCCAAGACACTCGCCGGCGGGGACGATCTCGAAGCCGAGGGCGCGGGCCTTGTCGATCATGAACTGGGCGAAGCCGTTGACGGTGTTGGGTTGCACGTCGTGAGCGAGCACCAGCCACTCGGACTGGGCGCCCGAGTCGAGGGCCTTGGTGAAGGTGGCCCTGGCGTTGACGCCCTCGTTCTCCCAGTCCCTCGGGTCGACGTCGTAGTTGACCACCTTGTATCCGAGAGAGCCGAGCTCGGCGTAGCACTCGCCGTTGCAGACGGTGTACGGGGGGCGGAAGTAGGTGGGGATGACGCCGATGACGCCGACGAAGGCGATCTCGTTGTAGATGAACTGCTGGCGGCGGAGGGTAGGTGAGAGCGAGTCGAGGTTCTCGTGCGACCACGTGTGCGAGGCGACCTGGTGGCCCTCGGCGACCATGCGCTGGACGATTGGCGCGTAGCCCGAGGTGGGGTTGTTGATGGCGCCCTTGCCGGCGTTGTTGCCGGTGATGAAGAAGGTGGCGCGCGCGTTGTTCTTCTTCAGGATGTCGAGAAGAGCGGCGGTGTAGATGTACGGCCCGTCGTCGAACGTCAGACCCAGCTTACCGGGGACGGTGCACGAGCTGATGTCGACACCGTAGGGGACGCTGCCAAACTTGGGACGCGGCGTGTTCGATGTGTCGGCGCCCTCGGGGCGCGTGTTGCCGTCGCAGGCCGGGCCGTAGGCGAGGAGACACCCCGGCGCCGTGCAGAACTCACCACCGGTGCCGCATATTCCCTGGATATCCCGTCAGTTTTTACTCTCGCTGTGCCTCCGTCACACCACGCTACTCACAGCCTCCGAGCAGCACAGTCCGGCGTTGCACACGGCGTTCCCTCCGGCGGGACCGCACTTCGCGCCGGCGGCGGCTCTCTTCTGCAGGCCCGCAGCCACATCGGACCTCCCCTCAAGCGAATGGCTTGCCACGAGCGGGCTCGAAGCGAGGACTCCGGCCCCAAGGGCGATGAGAGCGTCGGGCAGTCTCATGATGACGAAATAGTGGAAAAAGCGAGTGACAACGACTGGACGACGGGGAGTGACAGTAACCTCTCAACACCAGGGGCCGGCTCCCGAATGGGCGCGGGCCACACGCCTCTTTATTGCGAAAGCGCGCGTCCCCTGGAGCTGGCCGTCTGGCACGCCCAGGCATACCAAGACGCACCAGCGCCAGCTCAGCATGGAGCATTTCCCATCGCCGCCCATCGTGCATGGCGTCTCCGCCAATGGCAGCTCGCCTGCAGCCAGCTAACGTTAATGTCCTTAATAATATCCGCGTTGCCCAGGTGTGGCACCCCTATTCCGGGGGGGTTGGCTGCGGCGGCGAGGTGCCAATAAGGGATAGGCACAAAACGTTTGATGCCGCATCGCAGCACACACTCGAGCGCAAACCCCGGTTCTTGCGCAGCGTCGCGGCCCACCTCCCACGCAGGAGGAAGCGACGAGCGGGTAGGGGTTAGGCACCCACGAGCCGGGGTGGCTTGGGTGGCTGCAATACTGCGTCTGCTCCACGCTGGCTCCGCGCCGGCTCGGCTTGGGGGATGCGACGCCAATCCCTTCTTGGCAGAGCTTGTCCACTGGCGAGCCATGACTGTGGAGCGCCCAGACAATGGGAAATGAGTGCCTTGCTGGCTTCCTGCTGCGTCAATGGTTGAAGGATTCAATGCCCCAATCCGACTCCTGCGAACCCACAGCATTCCAAAAACGGAGGATACGAAGGCACGTTGCCTTTTCCGCCTTTCGTTCTTCTCGTACGACGGGAGTCGTGCCCTGCTTGGCGGCCCGCTCGCGAGGAGAGGCTCGGAAGTCAAGGCCCCCTCTGCGCGCCGCTGAGCCCTCCCGCCAGCCGCCTGTCATGCCTTCCGTCGATCGTGGGCTGCGCAGCCGACGTTGGACTACTGCCCGCTAGACTGTTGGCGGTGCACACCATCTTTTCGGCGACATCAACAGCCTCCGAAACCCAGAGGAATGCAGAGGGGTGCTTCTGGCGCAATCGCAAGCGGCCGCGCAGCGTTCGCGGGGCTAGAGCAGGTGGCTGGCTGTCAGAACTTTCGATTGCGTGCGACTCCCCCGCCCTATCCCAAACAGCACGGCGGTGGCGCTGCTGGCGCAAGATCTGACCGTGCGCTAGCGGGTTGTGCGCGGGCCAACCGATGCCCCCCGGAGAGGGCCGCTTCGAATGAAAGGCCCTGCTGTGTGGCAGCTCGGTTCAGGTTGCGACATCAAATCCAGCGATCCACGTGCCCGCTGACCGCCACCGAGTCAGAGGCATCCTATCCTGTCAACAAGCTCGTCGTGCTACACACTCATTCTGTTGGCGATGCGTGATGCGACTTCAAAGCGGCACAGCTTCAATGCGCAAACGCGCAGCAGGTGTGCTCGTAGGCCGGCACAGATTGCCGACAACCAGCTTTGTGAGGTGACTCGCTCGGCGAAATTTGTAAACACGAGATTTCCGAACTCGACGGGATGCGAGGCCCAAGCGCCCCGACTGACCCCTATGCGACTCGACTCCGCAGTATGTACGAGGTCTTCAGCTGGCTGCTCTCGTCCTCGATTTTAGCCCAGGAAAAAAAAACGATCGTTGCACTCCCGCTTGCCCAGTCTGCCCAGACTGCCCTGCTGTTATTGGACTATTTCCGTCCCCAGGTCCTCGGGCTCCTTGGTACGCTTGGCTGGTCCACCACATCCTCCATTCCCTTCGTTCTGTGCCGGCCCGACGTCATAGCCCGGATTTTTCTTAAGGCTCGCACTCAGTTCCGGGGAGCGCGCAGGGTAAAGTCAAACGCGACGGCACGGCAGCTATTCCCCGAGCGGCGCGGTGTGATACGAGATGAAAGAACGGTCGACCCGCTGGGTCATCAGCCGCCGATTACTACTCGTTGAAACCATCTCGCGGAAATGATACGAGCTGTTGAGCGCGAACTCCGACTCTGCTAGATCACGAGTGGATATGACCGTAGTTGCAACTCTTGATTGACCGCTGGTGGTCCCCGTTGAATAGGCCTGTCCTCGGAAGCCGCCCGCATCCACATCATCGTTCAGTAGCAGCCGTTTCGCGTGAAGTGTTCGTTGGAGCTGTCGAATTTCCCCTGAATCTAAACCCCACCCCCTCTTGGCGCTTCTTACCAGCGCGTCGTCAACATGCCGAGAGCCGATGAAACTGGGCTACTCACTGCCATCGCCGCCTATTTCTCAAACTAAAGAGCAAAAAAACCCCACTGCAATCCGCGTTAGGGAACACCGGCGTGGAAAGCCTGTTAGGTCCTATCACCCACGCGCCCAAACTTATGCGAAACGGGCGGTCCACTGTCAGGATCACCGGCCCCACTTGGCCCCCTTTCGGCACCTTTCGGCCTTGGCCTCCATCTCCAGTGCTCCCCTCTGAAAAACTCGCCGCATTTGGTGGATTGGTTGGTCTGCTCACTCACTGACCCCTGTCTCCTCCTATTTTGGGCGTCAGAGGCATACTAAATGCTTATCAGAGCCCCTTGTTGACTTGGGTAACAAGTTTGAACGCGTAGCTGTAGTTGAGGGCCCGAATTGATGGAGTGATAGATCAAATAGCTGAGCGTGGTCTACACTTGTGCGACCTCAGTAAGTTCGCCCGCTGGACTTCCCCTGCGTTCGGAGATAGGTGAGAAGAAACTTTGCCGGGCATGCTTGCATTTTCCCGCTCCTATACTGCGTTAAGCTTGATATCTCGGACTTTGAATCTAATGACCATATATTTGGCTTTCCTGAGAACCTGGGTCGTGAGATACAGAAATTGGCGAGCTGGCTAGCCCTGGGATATCCAAAGTCGGTTGAGTTTAGAGTCATCGACTTACCGCTAGTCGTGTCCTGGCACTGGGTGCTTTGATACGGCTAAAAAGGGTGTCTTTTCTCCATGCGAACACGCCTTATTAGAATCCTCACAATGCTTTGTACTAGGACAGAAAGGCCAGAGTTACCACAATCGGCCCTCAAATTGTGAAAGGCCCTTTATACTACAGGAAGACCATTTGACGATAGAAGATGGCCACCATGAGCAAAACTACAAGCAAACCCAGCGCCACCCTCCACAAGACGCTCTGGAATAACTAGACAGCAGCCAATGGCTTCTGTGCAAACAGCGTAGCACTATACGAAGCAGTCAGTCAGTCAGCCCCCAATAATCCCCACAAAACGGTAGCAACCAAATCGACTCACCACGGATTGTACGCATGATAATTCGGGTTCAGCATGGCGGCGCGGACCTTTGCGAAAAACACCTGCAGCTCAGGGACTTGCCATCCCAGAATCTGAGTGCCGACATACAAGCCATACCCCTCCAAGCCCTCGATGCTTGCAGTCCTGTTGTAGATGCCGACCTCTTTCCACTTCTTCTCCGCAGGCCAGGTACCAAAGGGCATCTTGAACTTGTGGATGTTTACCGTCGAGGGCTCAAAGCCCGCCTCCCTCGCCCAGTCGCCCTGCTGGTCGTTCTCCACGACGTTGAAGGTCCGTCCGGTTATGGTGCCAGCTTCGACGAAGAACGAGTTCCACTGGTTGTAGATGTTGTCCTTGGGGAGGGAGCCGTCGTCGGCTTGGATCTGGACGGAGCAGTCGGTGTGCTCTATCCAGCCGCCGGGCTTGAGGCAGCGGAAGGCTTGCCTGTACAGCTTCGACCAGTCGTCAATGGAGCCAAGAAGGTAGCGGATGTGGATGAAGTCGAATGAGTTGTCGGCAAACGTCCAGTCTAGCGAAGCATCGTCGAGCTCAAACTTGCAGTTGGGTGGCGTCCAGTCGGGCTGTCCGATGACACACATATCAGCACTAACCCTCCACGTGAGAGAGAGAGAGTTCCGCCAGACCTGGATGGGGGAGAGATCTGTTCCGATGACCTCGGCGGAAGGGTATTGGTCGGCAAAGTCCCTGTCTGTGTCAGGATAGTAGGACGGTCCTGCGTTTGGTCTAGGGCTCTCACATGGCCCAGATGCCCGTGCCCGTGCCTATATCGAGCACTTTCTGGGGGTTCTCGACGGGGGAAAGATGGAGTTTGTCATCGTGTACGAGCATCGTCATGTGGTGGCTGGATTGCAAGTCAGAGACGCATTCGTGCTGGTATGGGTTCTTCGCTCACTGGAGATCCAGTGCGTTGTTTTGCTTGTCATCATTGGGTCCCCAGTACTCAGCGTCCTTGAAGTTTTGAAATGTCCGCCCGTGTACCTTGCGGTAGTTGAAGATGGACGAGCTGAGGGAGGCGGTCGAGTGCAAGGCCGACTCCCTGGACAGGTTAGTTAGCTCAGTTGTCTTGATACGCCAGGCTTAGTGGTACAAACTGATCATGGTAGACAGAATCGGTTTCCACAAGTCCTGGGAGTGCAGCATCCTGTTGTGTTGGTTTGTAGGTCAGCACTTGAAACAACGCTTTCTGTAATCCGGAATGCATTCAGATAGTCACTTACAACTACGATCGGTTCCGCCTCAACTGTCTGGCCGGCGTTTGCTATCGGAGGGCTACTCATTGTGTCAATTGTTTCTTTCTTTCTTGCACAAGAAAAACGTATTGGTGTACATCCAGTCTTTGACTTGGGCCACCGAGTGGGATTGTGAGGGGTTTATCAGCTCGCGGTCGGTTCGCACAGCATCACTCAAATTACGGTCAATGCATGCAAGCCGCCATGCGTCAAACCTGCAATATATCATGCTAACCACACTCTGCAAACCAATTGTAGGGCAACGCAGGGCCCGGCTCGACGCCATAGGTCGTGTCTCTGCAGAACCCAACCGCGCTGTCAAGGTTCCAGAACAGCGCAAAAGACTGGGATGGAAATCCTTCCGTCATCCCCGCCAATGAACTGTTCAACTGAGCGTCTTCAGTGAGGGGTTGACCTTGGCCGGGAAGAGCAACCAGTCTGTGCCGTCGCCTCCCGCCTCTGATCCTCCTGCCCTGATGCAACATCAACATGATAATGACAGCGGGTCATTTCAAGGCCGAGATCAAGTGGCAAGGCTCGGCGGTGGTCTAGTGTCGGAGGCCAACTTGACGGAGCTATACGTTGAATAGAGAAAACACGTGAATTAATTAGTCGCTGAAGGCAGGCGAATGCTTCGTCTAGGATATATTTTGTCGCACCAAACTGTGCGGTCTGTGATCGTTGCCATCAAACGCTAGTCGCCCGGCTAGCGATCCGATTCCTTGCTCGAATCCTACTATCCTCTTCCTCGTCACGCAGCAGCTCCTCGCTAGGGAGTCTGATGGCACGATCCAAGGCAACGGGCAAGCCACGATGCCGCCCTCTCAGCATCACCAAACAGAGAACCAGCTTGCTCCCGGGGTTCCAGGCACCTGAGAAAGAGTAGTTCTGAGTGGGCAAACCAACTGAAATGCCGACTGTGCCGTATGCAGATACCACCTCAAAGAGAACGTTGAAAACGTTGAACGTAACGGGATCCTGGAGGAAGTGCTTTGTCTCGCTGATGGTTATGATGAGCACGGCGAGCGCAAGCCACCACAGGTCGTGGGCCAGCTGACTGCGTATCTGCTGGCTGATGAAATTGATCCTGCCTTGCTTCTCGTCCTGGGCTGCTGCGCGAACGCCAACCCCTTGGAACGAGAAGGTCTTCCTCAGCGCCGTGCCGGCGGTGCCCAGAAGAGAGTGTTCCACATCCTCCATGTCCCTAGCACGTCTCGGATCGTCGGCGTAGATCCCGAGGGACCGCTCTTCGTAGACGTTGGAATGTCTCATTGTGATGACAACGGGGTAAACTGAGATGTACATCATAATCATGTACAAGACCTGGAGGCCTGGGTACGCTGCCGAAATAGGAATGACGTAGAAGCCCCCGCTTCGTACAGCTAGATTCGGCAAAGTCAGGGCGGGTTGCTTGGGGTTAGAGGGGAGAACTCACCGATGGCTTGAAATAAGCCGTCCAGGATCCGCGGGCCGAGGGGAATCTTTTCGATGATGGGGTTTCCAATGTTCAATACTTCAAACAAAACCCAATCAGTTCCGTTGAGGAGCAGGACCATGAAGAAAAGCCACCAGGTTGGACGGGAGGGGAATAAATTGGTATATACACGGCGGGGGTAATTCAGGATAAACTCCAAGGTGGATTTTGTATCGCAAAATGCGTCCTCGGCAGTGATCAACTTGAGAGCTTTCCAGATGCCCCAGAAAATCAGCCGCAGGAACAAGGGGTACGCCGTGTTGCCAGCAAGAATCAACAGCGCCATGGTGATGAGTACAAAGTAGGCCTGCTGAAAAGGGATCATATTCAAATCAATAAGCGACATTCCGTTGTTGTTGAACGCAGAGATGGCATAGAAAATCCCGGCCCACCAGGGGTTGACGCCGTTGGAGGTTGCGACATCGGGCGAGTTGCGAGCGATCCAGGCGCCGATGCCGACAGCACCGAGAAGTTGCCACAGGAACGCGTAGAGGGGGACGACAATTGCGAGCATCTTCAGGGCTCGGTATTCGCACCCGCCCAGCCGTTCCCGCTCCACGGTGGTGAGATTATGGAACTGGGCATTAGGACCGACGGTGTTGTTTGTGAGAATGTGCCGCCAGTGGAACGTATCCTCGTCGTCGCCGTCTTCCTCGACGGCATCTTTCTCGGCAGTAGAGAGCGATCGATGGGACCTCCGGCAGAGCTGGTCCTCGGGTTGATGAAGCGATGTGACAGAAACTGCTCTGGGCTCCGATGCAAATGCGATGTGGCCGTCGAGACGTAGCCCTCCGTTAGCAACTAGCGTGTCGTCTGCCTCGACGATCTCTTCAACTCGGCCAGACCCGGTCGGCGTGCGGATGTCAGTAGTGTGCCCACGACTGGAACCGGGGCCAGCGTTCGCTGGTGGCCCTTGCAGCTGATCTCGGGGCGGCAGGGTGCCCGGATTCTTAGTGACTGATCGGATTCGTTCCAGCACTGGCAGTGCTCTCCGGTCCCCGCGGCGCTTTAGCGCCCGCTCGCGCTCGGCTTTGACGACGGCTTTGAAGCGGTGTTCGAACGCGTGCTTCCGGAACAAGACGGTCCAGATGGACACCCATATGGAGCTGCCGATCACCATCAGAAGCCAGAGGAGGAACTGCTGCCCCGTGTTGATTTGGCTGAGATTGACTGTGTTGAGACCCGACTCGGTCATGGCCGAAACGACCAGAAACAGGGAGTCAACATAGCTGACGCGGAATTCAGACGTCGACGAGCCGTAGAAGATGGCGGACGATATGAGACAGGCAGCGCCAAAATAAAAATAATGAAGCGTGATGAAGTTGGCTGGCGGGGCCCACCCCGGCCACCTCGCCATGCGCGTCATCGCCCGCCCGCGCAGCTCCGGATGGGCGTCGGCTGATGGTCCCACCAGCCAAACAATTCTCCCCAATTATCCAGTGGCTCGCAAACGGCTGCAACGCGGAATGTTGTCTGCTCCAATGAGAGTGTGGCAGCTTTTTTCGATCAGAAATTTTGCAAGGTGGGACGGGAGTAGGGATATGGGGCGAAAATCACGTGGTGGCGTGTTGCTTCGCCGACCCCGAGGTCGGGAAAGTGCGAACTGTGAGAAATCTCATTTGTCGCGCGGCTCGCGTCTCGAAGTGGTGGGCCTTGGCACGCTCAAGCAGCGCACTCGCCACGCCGTCTTCCGACTTTGGAGCTGAATGTGTTGATAACCGGCTGGTATCCCACCCAACCGGAGAACTTACCTCGGTTGTCTGAACGCCCCCCGAGCTCCGATCCATCAGTCGCATCGTAAAAGATTTGGAATTGCATCCTCGTGACGAATGCGCCGTCCAACGGGAGTCCTGCGTTCGCCCGCGTTGAGGTGCGGCCAATGCCCGTTGCAGGGCCCGGAGGAGGCGATTTCGCCCCGAGGCTCGGACAGCAGCGAACTGACGCCGCTGCTGTGCCGAAAAAGATCGTCGGGAGGTGGTCGTTGCTCACACACGGCCCCGGGGGAGTTGTCCACGGGGGGTTGTCCCGCTGAGTCTGTCTTCGCGGAAGTCAGCCCAGGACCGGACTGGTTAGAGGAGCAGCGACCTCCAACTTCGGTCGAGCGTCTCCAAACACTCAGAATAGCCAGAATAGAGCCCTTTAGCAAAGTAAAGCTATCCCCAACCGTGTCGCCAAAGTCCCCATTTCTGCGGGCATCTGCGGGCCGATTCGTGCGACCGAGGCTGCCATATTGCAACCCCGGATGGTGAGCCGAAGAGCAGCCCCTTTCCTCCAGCACCCCAAGATGCAGCACCAAGGCCCCACTGACAGGCCGGCACAGTAGCAGCTGATGACGTGGTCCCGCCTTCAAGTCGTCGAGCTCGTGCAGCCCCCCCCAGCAGCACGTCGAAGGGAAGCCGGGTTGCTTTGATGCGATCCCGATGGCGGACCGGGGCCCCTACAAGACTACCTAAAAGCCACTCCCAGCCGTGGCCTTAAGGTAGCGCGACAAGCCAAGCTCCTTTGCGGCAAGCCTGGTTTGAGAATATGCCATGTGTCAGGGTGGCGGTTGTCGTGTGTGTACGTCCCTGCCCAGACATCAGCTAATCTAGCCCCTTTCCGGCGTATTGCACTGTTGCCGACATAACCGAGGACGACGCGCCATAGCCGACGACGCACCATTCTGTCCCGATGAAGGATCCGGGTTGGTGCTCTGAGTGGCTGGTGTCGCCGGGCCGTGTGATGTTGCGTAGGCAGCCCCGATGCCCATAGGTCCCATTGTTGGCAGGAGGTCTGCGGGGTCCATCCACCGATAAGCAATCCGTAGACCGTAGGTTGGTGAGCCCGGTAGCTATTAAGCTTCTCCTCCTCGCATACCTATCCCACACTCCGCGTCCCGGTCCACCCATCGACCGCTCCGCGCATGGCAGCGGCGGCAAGCGCTTGCTCCTCCGGCAAACGAAGCCCGCAATCCAACATCGGCAGCACGGCACCAGAAACGCCAGCGCAGCACGCGCTTGGACCAGAAAATTGGCTGCTTGTGTCGGCCCGGACCGTCGCCCGACGCCCCTGACCGAGGCGCCCCTCACAGCTTCGACGTTCCATACCACCAAGGCAACTTGCCCACTCGGCATCATGCGTAAGCGTGTTCCGGTTTTAGACACCCGAGACGAATGATATGAGGCTCCCCTCATAGCAGCGAGCGGTCGCAAAAAGAATGCCAACCGATTTCTTCCATTGCGTGTCAATATGGATTTCTGCTTGCACGGTGCTTCCATTTGCCACCAGTGTTGTTGGTCACCCGACCGCTGATCGGCACGAGCCCCGAGGCGCCACCGGACCGAGGCTCAAGCTCCCACGGCTCAAGCTTTTAAGGATCTGGGAGACCAAGCTCGCCAGCGTGGCCCATCGCTGTCTCTCGGGCTGCGCTTCCTCTCCAGACGGTACGGAATGGCAGCAAAGGGAAGCAAGCGACCATGTCACAGGCAGGGTGGCACCCTTGAGCGGAGGACTTGGCAGACCAACAGTAGGTCTCAACAGTAGGCCTCAACAGTAGGCCTCAACAGTAGGCCTCAACAGTAGGCCTCACCGAGGTGCGTAACACTAGGTACCAAGGATCTCTGGGGTTTCTGGCAATCCGTTTCGCTGAGTGACCAGTGACAGAAAGCTGTGCGAGGCAAGATTGAGCCGTGGCGGTGGTCAAATAAGTATGCCAGATATCGGTCAAGCCTAATCAACTAAATATTGAAGGGCCCCCCTTTGAAATCACCAAGGCAAGCAAATAGCAATCCTATGTCATCAGTCGTCAGATCATCGAAAACCCTATTGCCGTCCGTTTTGGGTCCCTTTGTCCCCTGTTACAGGATTGCGTTGTTGTAATCCCAATCATCTGCCCCTTTGATGATCCCATCTTTCAAGCTGCTTCTTTCTTCGCCGGCCCAAGGCTCTCTCTTTGTCATCGACGCAACGAACCGTTCCGCTTCTGCCGACACATAGCCACGCATCAAGGGGCAGTTGCAGTCCGATTGCCGCAATATTTCGGTCTTGAGCTCGAGCACTTCGCCGCGCAGTCGGACGAGACAAGCACGCAAGCCTTGGTTTTGCTTCTCGCGATGGCTGCACTCCGCCTCGAGGTCTGACATGGTTCGCATCGTTTTGATGCGATATCGGGTAGCCGCCATGCGGTTGCGCTCTCGTGTTGCTTTCCGGGGGGGCCCTGGTGCGCTCTCGCGTCAGTCTTTACTTGAATCTCCCCGTCCCGATTGTAAGCCGACCCCGAAGGGCGCGATCGGTGTTGTATGTCATACCCGTGTCGGCTCCTTTGGACTCTGTCACAGACATCGACGATCGCGCCGCCTCAAGCCTAAGGGGTGTAAATGGTGCTGTTGGGCTAGGAAGATCAACGTCTCCTGTATGCAGGCGTGGCCATTCCTGTTGGTTCTCCTCTTCGTCTAGCGCGTCGTCGCTTCGGTCGGGGATGGAGGTCGGGGAGACCGGATCGGATGCTTGATAAGCGCTGGGAAAGCTCGGCAGCAACGAGGCACCGATCGCCGAAGTGTCCATAGGGGCACAATGGGAATCTGTCGAGGGGTTGGCTATGCCGGCCTGCGCTTCGGTGTACGCAGCGAAGTCGCCGCCCTGCCAAGAAGGGGCCAGGTCGAAGTAGCCTTGCTGGTTCGCCAGCGGCACCGGCGTGAAGGGGCTGAAGGTCACGGGAGTCATCATCCCGTCCGCTGGGTACGCGGCCTGGTGGAAGCCATGGAAAGAATGGGCCGCTGTGGATATTCCACGCTGAAGGTCAGGTGTTGCAAGCGCAGTGTTGACACCACTCAAACCCCCAGGCGATCGGGAGGGACTGATCGGGGAGAGATACGCGTGGAGCACGGCGTCGTAGGTGCCAGGATCGGGAACCGACACGCCAGACCGGCCGGCGGGAAAAGATCTGCCAGGAGCCTTGTTCATGTTGATCGATCGTTGCTATCGTCGGTGTCGTGCTTCTTCGGACGCGCCTTGCGGCTGTGTCGGGACCGCGCGCGGTCTGGTCTGGGGCCGACGCGGAATGGACGAGGCGAGTCGGGCACGCCCAAGGGATTGGACAACATCACGGGTTGCCGCTGCTGGACATGGCGTCGGGGCTTGGGGGGGTACTGGAAGATTCTCGGCAGCGGGCGCAAGGTCGGACGAGGGGACCGCGAGCCAGCCACCCAGCTGTCGCGCGACGCCATGCAGCGCCCATCGCAGAAAAGGGTCGCTGATCAAGGGGACCAGCCGGACCCATGGTGCCAGCCATCGAAGTTCGGGCCGGGATCGGGTCCCCTCCGCAATGGCCGCAGTCGGTGATCGATTGGCCAGCTGACAGGTCGGTCCCCGCGCGAAGGGAGAGGCCGTCGAGGCGATGGCGTTGGGTGCGTCCTAGTCAGCCGCTCCCCGCTCCCCCCCCCCCCCCCCCCCCCCCCCCCCCCCCCCCCCCCCCCCTCA